>Ga0209489_100586_pt1 | contig 70197 bp, 50 predicted proteins | sample SiratrowhiteBW_FD_187527 | JGI IMG/M metagenome (GOLD analysis project Ga0209489, IMG submission 187527) | Root nodule microbial communities of legume samples collected from California, USA - Siratro white BW (SPAdes) (version 2) | ecosystem: Host-associated > Plants > Roots > Nodule | place... | reverse complement strand
ATTGTCAATCTGATAATCTATGAGATCACAAATCTAGAGAGAAGGTAGAAACTTTAAAGAGATTTGTTTGAGAGATGGTGGTTTTCATAAGAACGAAACTGTATATCTTTTTAAAGAGAGAGAGAGAGATTTGGTAGTTTTATTAGAATAAAACAGAATATCTTTTTAGAGAGATAAAATATCTTCTTAGAGATAATTGGTGATTTTTATTAGAATAAAATATAATATCTTCTTAGAGAGATAGAATATCTGAGAGAGAGTTGGTAGTTTTTATTAGAATAAAACAGAATATCTTTTAAGGGAGAGAGAGTTGGTGTTTACTATAAAAATAAAAAGTAAATAATTATCTTTTATTTACTTAAACAACTCTTCTGCTAAAAAAAATAGGTATTATCTTATTTATCTCTAAAATTAAATTTTGGTTTAGTTTTTATTCCATAGCTATTTTCTAGGGTATTACAAGCTACATCATGGTTATAGAAGTCAAGGGTTTGAGGTGGTTGGTTATATATTCGGGTTTAGGGGTGATGCTCGATCAGGTTTATTTTTGGGGTGGAAGTGCTCGGCCAAATGCTACAGAACAATGAGAAACAAAAATATGGTTTGTGAACGAGGTCTATTTCAACAGAGGTAGTAACATAAATATTATGATTCATCATCTTATTCCACCATCAAAACACATACAGATCCATGTTTGGACTAGGCACACAGTGAAACAATCGACGTAAATTCATGCAGAAAATGAACAGTGAAATTTCAGTGAATCAAACATACGATTAATCGGTAAAACACATTCATACTCAGCAGAAGCAACAACTCATGCTTGGATCACCTCCATAAACATTCAGCTTAAAAAATAACAGTGATGAGATGCAAATGGAGAAAATGATCAACGTTATTTCTCAGGACAGATGCAATCAGAAAAGAAATGGATAATGATTTAAAAACTTGAATCAAATTAGTGGGAAGGAGCTTACCTGTTGAAGCACTGACTTTAGAGCTGTTCCTCGGTCGTTCACGAGCTTGTCTTCTCCAGGACTTCCATCCTTTTCCGACAAGCGCTTTAAGTTCTTCTTTCTCTGCCGATTTTACTCTCTTAATGAACGTTCCCACTTTTTGCTCTCCCTCGCCGAGTCTACTTATGTGGTTTCCTTCTCCTCTTAGACGTGAGACACAGACACATATATGCCAAAAGACAAATGCCCAAAAGAAATCCTCTTTGCTGTGTAGACGGGTGGGAGTTGTTTTTGCAGGGGGGACAAAATCAGTTTTTGCAAGGAGACCAAATCATTTCTGTAGGATGGTGGAGCAGGGACCTTGGTGCTGCAAGTGGATTCTGTGGCACTTGAAGATACCGGGATGCCAAGCATATTGGGCTGTGAGGAGTGGTGCCATAGCACCAACTTGGAGGCCCAATAGGTGCTTATGAAAAAAAAAAAAAAAGAGGGTGTGGGATACAATAAACTCCAATTTCATTTTTTAGTCAAAGCAAAACTTATTTTTACATTTTTTCTAATAAGAAAAAAACTCAAATCGTGTCTTTTTTCTAAAAATAAGATAAAAGATAATGACAAGCAGATTATATTTTTGCATTTTTGAAAATAAGAGAAAAATAATAAATCCAACCAAACAATAAATTTAAAGATGAACTTTTGATTTCTTTTCTAATTGATAAAAACACATATTTTTAACAACATAATTCTAATTTGATTAAATAACTTTTTTTTTTGAATTTTCTTTAAAAATCAATTAAAAATATTTTTTTCATTTTTTTGGAATAAATTTTATTTATCCGGACAAAATTAGGTATAGACAACTGCCCCTCTTTACTTAAATTTTATTTAATAACTTTGAAAATTAAAATTTCCAAGTTATTATAGTAAAAGATAAGTAAAGACATAAACAACTGATTTCGTTCGAAATGAAAATATTTTCAAAGAAGAAAAGAGAACTTAAAATGATGTCATAACCTTAACCTCTTGAGGACGAGAGGGTTTTGCATCTAATCATGGTTGAGACCTTGACTTTATATGAAGACGAGAGGGTCATACGCCATTTATTGCGGAAAAAGAAATGAAATCGCAACCTTGACCTTCTGAGGACTAGAGGGCTACGAATCTTAACTGGAGATCGAGATCTTGTATCGAGAGGATCATCGCTCTGAACATAAGGTTAACTGTGAACCAGCGGGTCACACCAAACAACATGAGACCGGGATCAAATCATGTGAGATTGAGATCTTGTATCGAGAGGATCACGAATCTTCACTGGAGATGTAGATCTTGTACCGAGAGGATCATCACTCCAAACAACATGAGACCGGGATCTTGTATCGAGAGGATCACCGTATCTTCACTTCAGGCCTTGTATTGAGAGGGCTTTTTATCTTTGGAGAATTAAACTTTGGTGAGTTTTGATCAACATGCTTATGAGAATGCATGTATGAATGCATGAAAACTTTGAGTTTTCGATTGTTTGACCATATGCGATTGCATGTGTGTGTGAATACGCATGTCTGAAAGTGTGAAATTTTGACTTTTTGCTCATTAAATGTATGCAAGTGTGAATGCAATGCAAGTATGGATAATGCATGATATTTCAAAAGAAGAACCTAAAACAAAGCTTGTTTGTTTCTTCATTTTCCATCATTTTTCTGTTGTTTTGTCATAGATCAAATGCTTTTTCAGTAATCATTGAATTTATTGAGTCAGAAAAATTTCTTTTTGTCTTGACCTGGATTTTTTCAACGATTTTTGGCAAACCTTAAGCCTAACAATTGAAATTAAGATTTATTGACTCCACCATTCATCACATCTTGCCGCACATGTACTTAAATTGGTGGTTAAACAATAAAAATGGGAAACAAGGTTTCATGATCAACTGAGGAGAGTCCAAATGACGTTACCTCAAACTGCACACGACAGTGCCCCAATCTTCTTTAGTTTTGAAGCATAAGAAGTTGGGTTCAAAGGAATGGATTATCTTGCTGGATTAAATGCATTTAGTGAGAAACTGAGGCGATACAACTCATGTGAAGAAAACTATGTCTTCAAAAGGTGAACAAATACAGATCGACCAAATAGGAGTGCCCCGGTTTCGAAGCATGGGTGACAAAAATTAAATCAAAAGAATAATTCACAAGTGAGAAAGGATTGTCTCAGTGTTAATACTTTAACAACAATGTTTCCCTTTTGTTCAGTTAGCAAAATGGTATCATCCTTTCTGCCGAAGGCATTCAGATTTTTTCCTTTCCCTTTTTTATTCATTTTTGCATTTTTTTCGACTCATATTGGTTATCGCATTCCTCCATTGCAGGGTTATTCTTTGTGAAAATCACTGCAATCATTCTTCAATCCATATGGACTTTATGTGGCTTGTAACGTGGCCAAGGGTTTAAAGGGTTTTGAAAGAAAGGGTATAAAGGCTAAAAAAACTGTGTGTGGTTTTTTATTATTTTGTAACAAAAATCATCAACCTGCTCTTGTGAAAGACAGTTCAAGCTTTTGCTTAGATCATTTTCTGTCATTGTTATTTTTCTTCCCCTAGTACGAACATTCTTTATTTGTGAATGTCACATTTGATTTTGATAACATACTTTTGTCTTTTGATTTTATCCTTTTCTTTCTTTCCTTTCTTTTCTTGGTGTTTCTTCTAGGGAAGATTTTGATATGTATCATGAACTGAATTTTGGCTTGCTTATGATTATGTTTGGAGTATCTTTTTGAAAGAAAATTTATTTTGGGTTCAAAAAGGGTACAATGGAAAATTTATTGATTACTTGGGATGAAGAAACATGGCCATACATCATTTTGAGTCTTGATTGCTTGATTTTCAGAGAGATTAACTCTTGCAACAAATTTCTGTCATTGTTATTTTTCTTCCCCTGGTACGAACATTCTTTATTTGTGAATGTCACCTTTGATTTTGATAACATACTTTTGTCTTTTGAGTTTTCCTTTTCTTTCTTTCCTTTCTTTTCTTGGTGTTTCTTCTTGGGAAGATTTTGATATGTACCATGAACTGAATTTCAGCTTGCTTATGATTTTGTTTGGGGTATCTTTTTGAAAGAAAATTTATTTTGGGTTCAAAGAGGGTACAATGGAAAATTTATTGATTACTTGGGATGAAGAAACATGGCCATACATCATTTTGAGTCTTGATTGCTTGATTTTCAGAGAGATTAACTCCTGCAACAAATTTCAATGACTACTTACACTTGTCATCTCTCTTTTCCTTTCTCTTTATGGTCTTATATGTTGCTCAGATTTCCCTTTTGTGGGCTTTTCAATCTGACGGATTCTTATTATTATTATTTTATTTTTGAATGCCTTTGAAGAAAAGAGATTGAGAATGAAATTACTCATGAAAACTTTGCCTGATTGCCCTAGTGTGATGTTTATTTAACTTTGACAATCGACACTGGGGATTATTGAGACGAATCCTCTCTCTTCCCAACTGGATGAATGAAGGGTCAAAGAGGTTTTTAAGACATATGCATGCAAATATGTTCCGTTTGATAAAGATCAATTAATTCCTCTTTCTTATTCCAAGCTTTAAAAATGTGGCAAAACCTTTTTTATTGCCTTTTATCATTTTATCAATAAATTCAATGATCCCATAAACACGATTTATTGAGCAAATTTTCTCTTCTTTTTTCTTATTCTGTGACATCCTTCAGAACTCAAGAAATCTCATAGCCTACCCGCGGTGTATACTTCTTTTAGCATAACAAAGAAAATATATGTAGAGAAATCAAAGGAAATTTTATTTCATCAAAAGGAATATACAGATACAATTCCAATATCATTCAATGTTTCCAAATATTATATTCCCCAAATTATGGAATCATATTATGCATAGAATTTTTTTACTGTGTCAGAGTTAACCGGTAATGGTAACAATTCCCCATCCATCCTTGTGAAAATTAGTGCTCCTCCGGAGAAGGCTTTCTTTACCACATATGGACCTTCATAGTTTGGCATCCATTTACCGTGATGATCCTTCTGAACTGATATGATCTTTTTAAGCACCAGATCTCCTTCATGAAATTCTCGCGGACGAACTTTTTTATCAAATGCCTTTTTCATTCTCTTCTGATATAATTGTCCGTGAGATACAGCGGCTAACCTCTTCTCTTCAATAAAACTGAGTTGGTCGTATCTCACTTTAACCCATTCAGCTTCTTCTAACTTGGTTTCCATTAACACTCGTAGAGAAGGAATTTCAACTTCAAATGGTAGTACGGCTTCCATTCCGTAAACCAATGAGAAAGGAGTCGCTCCTGTTGATGTTCTCACTGATGTACGGTAACCATGCAAGGTAAACGGCAGCATCTCGTGCCAATCTTTATAAGTTACTACCATCTTCTGAATTATCTTCTTTATATTTTTGTTAGCCGCTTCAACCGCTCCATTCATCTTGGGACGATAAGGGGAAGAATTGTGATGTTTAATCTTGAACTCTTCACACATCTCAGTCATCATTTGATTGTTCAAGTTGGTGGCATTATTAGTGATAATTTTGTCAGGAACTCCGTATATGAAAATCAGCTCTTTTCTTATAAATTTTGCCACTACTTTTCTAGTCACATTTGCGTAAGAAGCAGCTTCAACCTATTTTGTGAAATAATCAATGGCCACTAGTATAAAGCGATGTCCATTTGATGCCTTTGGTTCAATAGCTCCAATAACGTCTATACCCCACATAGAGAAAGGCCATGGCGCAAATAAAACATTTAATGCAGTCGGTGATACATTAATGTTATCAGCATATATTTGACATTTCTGACACTTTCTCACATGTTTACAACAATCATTTTCCATTGTCATCCAAAAATATCCAGCCCTTAGAATCTTTCTAGCCATAGAATGCCCATTCATGTGAGTTCCAAAGGTTCCCTCATGCACTTCTTGCAATATTAGCTCAGCCTCTTTAGCATCCACACAACGGAGGAGCATCATATCGTGATTTCGTTTATACAACACATCTCCATCCAAAATGAAACTCGAGGCTAACCTTCTCAACATTCTTTTATCATTCTCTGAGGCTGAATCAGGGTATTCACAATTCTGAAGGTATCGTTTTACATCAAAGTACCAGGGCTTGCCATCTACTTCTTCTTCAATGAAATTGCAGTGTACTGGATTCTCATGACTTTGCATTTTAATCATTGACAACTCCTCTTCTTGACCTATCACAAACATAGAGGATAGAGTAGCCAGAGCGTCAGTTAGCTAGTTATCTTCTCTCGAGACATGATGAAACTCTATTTCATCAAAATATTCAATCAACCCTTTGATGTATGCCTTGTAAGGAATTAGTTTCTGATCTCGGGTTTCTCATTCTCCTTTAACCTGATGGATAACCAGTGCTGAGTCACCATATACATTCAAACACCTTGCTTTATATTCTATGGCTGTTCTGATCCCCATGACACAAGCTTCATATTCTGCTATGTTATTGGTGCAATCAAAATATAACCTAGCAGTCATTGGTATATATTGTTTTTCCAGAGAGATAAGCTTGCCCCTATACCATGTCCCAAAGTATTAGAGGATCCATCAAAGAATAAAATCCATTTTCTTTCATCACTATCGTCTTCAGATACAAACAAAGTCATAATATCTTCATCTGGGAACTCAGGTTGCATAGGTTGGTAATCATCTATGGGTTGTAGCTAAGTATTCAGCCAAAGCACTGCCTTTAATAGCTTTTTGAGTGACGTAAACGATATCAAATTCTGATAACAATATCTGCCAACGAGCTATTCTTCCAGTTAGAGCAGGCTTCTCAAAAATGTACTTGATCAGGTCCATTTTAGATACTAACCATGTTGTGTGACTAAGCATATACTGTCTCAAACGATGTGTTGTCCAAGCCAAGGCACAACAGGTTTTTTCCAATGAAGAATATCTCTGCTCATAATCAGTAAACTTTTTGCTCAAGTAATATATGGCATGTTCTTTCTTTCCTGTTTCGTCATGCTGGCCCAATACACAACCCATTGATCCGTCTAGTATCGTCAGATAGAGAATGAGAGGCCTTCCAGGGACTAGCGGATGCAGTATTGGAGGCTCTTTGAAATATTCTTTGATTTTATCAAAAGCATTCTGGCAGTCTTCATTCCATTCTACCACTTGATTCTTTCGTATCAGTTTGAAAATCGACTCACAAGTGGCGGTTAGCTGGGAAATAAATCTGGCTATGTAATTTAATCTTCCCAGAAAACCTCAAATTTGTTTTTCAGTGTAGGGATGTGGCATCTCGAGAGTAGCACGTACTTTGTCTGGATCCACTTCTATTCCTCTTTCACTGACGATGAATCCTAGGAGTTTCCCTAACTTCACCCCAAAGGTACATTTAGACGAATTCAACCTGAGTTTATACTTTCTCAACCTTTCAAACAGCTTTTTCAGATTAACAAGGTGCTCTTCTTTAGATTCAAATTTAGCTATCATATCATTGACGTAGACTTCAATCTCTTTGTGCATCATATCATAAAAAAGAGTCACCATTGCCCTTTGATAGGTTGCACCAGCATTTTTCAACCCAAAAGACATAACTTTGTAACAAAACGTGCCCCACAGAGTGATGAAAGTAGTTTTCTCCACATCTTCAGGCGCCATTTTAATCTGATTATATCCGGAAAACCCATCCATGAATGATTATAATGACGATGTAGCAGTGTTGTCCACTAATGTGTCGATATGTGGTAATGGAAAATCATCTTTAGGGCTAGCCCTGTTTAGATCTCTGTAATCTACACACATTCGGACATTCCCATCTTTCTTCGGAACAAGAACAACGTTAGCTACCCATTGAGGGAATTGCGCCACCGCTAAGAATCCAGCATTAAACTACTTTTCAACTTCTTCTTTTATTTTTAACGACACCTCCAACATCATTCTTCTCAACCTTTGCTTAATCAGATGACACTCCGGTTTAAGTGGTAATCGATGTTGTACAATTTCGGAGTCTAGACCAGACATATCTTTATATGACCAAGCAAAAATATCTTTGAATTCTTTCAAAAGGTTATATAGTTGCTGCCTCATTTCAGAAGACAAATCACCTCCAACTTTAACCATTTTTTCTTCCCCTTCATCTCCCAGATTTATCATTTCAACCTCGTCTTGGTGGGGTTTTATTTCTCTGGCTTCCTGTTCTACTAATCTCAATAATTCCGAGGAGGGTTCACAGTTTTCCTCATGTTCATCATTTTCTATATTATCATCAGGGTCCGTGAAATTTGGATATGAAATATTGGAATGATTATTTTCAAAACAAGCATCATCATATTTGCATTATTCAATTTTACGAAAATAAATAGACAAAACTAAAAATGATCGAAAACACAACATTTCATTAAAACTTAACCATTGTTATCACAAAGAGAAAGCATTACACAATAAAAAACATTGTTTAAAATCAAACCAAAGTTTGTCTCCCTAAAATATTACATTTCATCACGTGTAGACACCACAATTATGTCTACGGATTCCCAATTGCCAACTTGTTCATCAGGAATACAAGGGTGCACAAAATTTGAGCCTTCGCATTCATGCCCATGCCCGATTGCCAACACTTGATCAAGATTAATCCATCCGGCACTGTAAAAACTTTGATCCAGGCCGCACAGGGAAATTTCATTTGTCTTCGGTTCCCGTCCCTCTATCCTGGCTCAACTTCTTTCTTTCTTCAATCATTCTTCTCCGATCAACATAAGTAGGTTTGTATGCCAGACTGTACCTCTATTTGTTCTCCACCAGCTTTAGTGGCATTACAGACCTATTATCATTTTTACCCAAACCGCTGCCATGTCTATAACCTTTTTTCATCATAGTTCTGGCCATCATCAGTGATGTGTCAGACAAGCATGGATTCACCTTAAAGGGTTCAATATAAGTTGTGCTAACAATCTCCAGAGCCTGAAAAGAGGTTTCAAGAGCTTCTTTTGCAGCTTCAATATAAGAAGTAGGTGTGGGTCCACATACCAGCAAGCCCTCCTCCTTGGAAACTATAATTAACTTGTCATCAATTATAAATTTTAGCTTCTGATGCAAAGTAGAAGGCACTACTCCGGCTGTATGTATCCAAGGCCTTCCCAGCAAGCAACTATATGCTGGTGATATGTCCATTACTTGGAACATAACTTGGAAAGTGCATGGTCCGACTTAGACTGGTAGTTCTACCTCTCCTATAACTTCTCTTTTGCTTCCATCAAAAGCTCTCACCACAATGGTACTGGGACGTAAATGAATCCCATCACTTGGCAACTTGTTCAAGGTGGTTTTCGGTATCACGTTCAAAGATGAACCATTATCAATCAACACGCGTGATGTAAAATGATCCATACATTTGACCGAAATGTATAGAGCTTTGTTATGCCCCCTGCCCTCTAAAGGGATTTCATCTTCAGTAAAAGTCAGGTAATTGTTAGCAGTAATGTGACTAATAATTCCTTCAAATTTATCTAGAGAGATGTCTTGTTCCACATGGGCTCCGCTCAGAATCTTCATCAACAACTTCCGATGGGAATTTGAATGCATTAACAAACAAAGACACTTTCGCAGGCATGCAGTTTAATTGATCGACAACCTTATACTCGCTTTGCTGGATAAATTTCAAAAACTCACATGCATCCTCATCGGTAACCTCTTTTCCCTCTTTTTCTTCCGGCTATGGATTAACTTGTACAACTTTTCCTTTAAGAAATGATTTTGCCTTTCCGCAGCCATTTCTTCTCTAATTTTGTCACGACTTTTCTCACCTCTCAAGTCGAGAGGAGTAAATAGGCGACTGCTCCTAGTCATACCCCCTATTCCAGATATATTTTCAATTTCCTCCTTGTCTTGGTTTACCGATTCATGCTTTTGCTCTCCTTGGATGATACTGACACCATACTTCCAAAGAACAGCCTTGTCATTCTTATAGGGGAAAGAAGATGGTGCCTGTATCACCAACAGTTGTCGTCCTGAAGACACCGGATTAGTTGCCTTGGTGAATTGTATTACCAACGGTCTGGGCCTCTGTGGAATCCATTCTTTACCAGCAAACACTTCTCCTTCCTTCCTCTGATGACTGACTTGTAGAATATGTCTGTCTATCAAGTCTTGTACAAAATCTTTAAATTCAGCACACTCATCAATAACATGTTTAGTGCTAGCATGGAATCCACATTTATCTCCTGGCTTGTATTCATATTTGAATAATCCCGCTTGACAGATTGCTCCAAAAACCTCATTCAAAGGTTTCTTTATCCCAGTCACGCTTCTGACCAAGCTTAGATTTTCTTCCTCCATCACGACATTGACCATGGTATTTGCATGTCCAGTCAAAGGGTTCTTATCCACACTCGGCTTTTGTTCCTGAAAAGTAAGCCACCTCGAATCGATCAAAGATTGCACTTTAAACTTGAGGGCATGACAATTCTCAGTCGAATGACCCACTTCTCCACTATGATATTCGCATTTAGCGCTTGCATAATATATCTGGGATACGGTGGTTGTAAGGTCCTTGCCGAACACAGGGCCACCAATGCATTCTTGAGTAAATCAGGTAATAAGTCCGTATAAGTCATCGGAATAGGAGTAAACTTCACAGTCTTTTCTCCCGGATTACTCCTTTGACCAAGATTTTGATTTTGTGCCTGATTAAAGTTCTGTCCTCCCGTGTTGGGCTGATATGCATTGTGAGTGATAGGCAGAGGCCTATATCCGGACTGAGGTCGAGGGGCATTATATTGGTAATTCGGAACAGTATTGGTGACGTAAGCAGATGAGGGTCTATAATTGGGTCGATACTGACGCTGAAATCCTTCCCAATATGGCATGGCATATGCTGCTTGTACTTCTCCTTCCTTCTTCTTGTTGCCATTATTGAATCCGGGCTTTCTAGCAGTTGTAACTGCGGATGGGTTTTGTCCTATTTTTCCTCTTTTTAGCCCTCGTTCAACTCTTTCTCCGATGGTAAAAAGATCAGAAAAATTGGAGGAGACATTCCCGAGCACTCGTTCGTAGAAAGGATCTTCTAATGTCTCAACGAACATAGTTATCATCTCGCTCTCATGTAGCAACGGTGCAACTTGAGCATCAAGCTCCCTCCATTTTTGTGCATATTCCTTAAAGGTCTCAGTGCTCTTCTTTGCCATGCTTTGCAATTGCATTCTATCCAGAGCCATGTCTATATTGTATTTGTATTGTCTCAGGAAGGCATCTACAAGATCCTTCAAGGAGCAAACCCTAGCTGATTCCAAATGCATATACCAGTTCAAAGACATTCCTGCTAGGCTGTCCTGAAAGAAGTGCATTAGCAGCTTCTCATCGTGAGCATGAGCGGCCATCTTTCGGCAATACATTATCAAGTGACTCTTAGGACAAGTCGCTCCCTTATACTTTTCAAACTCCGATACTTTGAATTTGGGGGATATCACGACATCAGGGACTAAGCATAGTCCTGCAGCATTCCCAAATTCATAAGCACTGGCTCCTTCAATCATTCTAAGCCTATCCTCTAAGACATCCAGCTTACTCTTCGTCATATCGGCATTAATCAACACAATTTGAACACCTTCAGGAATATTATCCCTCATCGCAGACGCTTCACCAGTAAGAACTTGCAGAACTCGCGGCTAAGTAGTAGAAGAAACTTTGTTAACTACCACTTTTTCAGCATTACTAGCAGGTGGTACTTGTGTATACTCAGGTTGAACTCTAGTACTAGCAACATTGGCAACTGGTGGTACGGTTTCTTGTCCCTCATATTCTTCGTATGGCGGCTCGTAGTTCAGAGGTAGACCATATGGAGGGAACTCCTGACTTGCTCTATTCCCATGGGATTTCGGGTCTGCACTGTCCCTTGTTGCGAAGACTGAGCTTCTTCATTTCGGGCAACAATCGCATCTTTCAAAGCCACCATCATCTCAAACATTTGACTCATTTGATTCTTAAGCTGGTCCACGTCGGCTTTCATACTTTCTTGTGCTTCGTGAAATTTCTCCATCTTCTTACCGTTAGCGCGAGTTCTATAGGGATGTCGCGGAATATTTGTCGTTATTACGTTGTTGTATTTTTTTATTTTATTAAAGAATAAATTAGGAAAAGATAGAAAGAAGGATAAATCAAACAAAAATTACAAAAATTGCGTGATGTCATTTAAATCACATGAAAATTAAACACAAGTCTGTCATTGATAGATAAATCTAAATCGTCTGACCAACAATGTCATTACAGTATACAAAACATCTATCACTCCCTAGCACGACTAATCATATTCTTCATTTCTGCCACCAATCCTTTGCAATGCTCTATAAAAGTCTTGACTTCGCTTGGTGGATTAAAGAAGAACAAGCCGACTCAGCTTCGGCTAACATTCTCGGAACCCCATCAATCGCCCCATTAGCCAAAGCAGCCAACTAAGAGAAACATCTCTTCCAGTGCTCTACGGTTCTCTCCTGCTCGGCCATATAACCTTCTATCTGAGTCAGCATATTCTGATACTACTCCTCTGCTTCAGTCCACTGGCGGTGCACCTCCTCAACACGTTTTTCGCATTCTACCATCATTTCCTTCATATGTTGTTCATCTCGTTGATTCTGACTTGGAGATCACACAACCTTCTCAACACCTCCTGCTTTTCCCTCTTGATGACTTCATATAAGTTCTTCCACTGGCGCTCTGCTGATGAAGCTGTATCACGCTCTTGGGCTCTCATTGTCAACTCAGTGTTAGCAGCTGTCAGGTCTTGCTTGATTCTGAAAGTGTAATCTCAATCTGCTTTCTACTTTTTTATCAACTCTTCGTGTGCTTTTGTTCTCTCTTCATAGTCCTTCTTTAGGTCCATGTAGTCATGGCAGAGGCTTTGGAGGTCAGTAACCGCTTTGGCATTCACTCCTTTCAATTTTTCAATTTCTTCTTTCAGACGTTTCACCTCTTCTGACTCGACATCTGGCATTTGTTCATTGTTTTTCGAGCCAGGGGCATCTAACTTGAAAGGAAGCTTGACTTCTTTTACCCTCTATGCGACCCATTGGCGGTAAGGAACTTCTCTATCTGTGGCCTATGGTCTGGAGTCCCTATCCATGTAAATTACATTCTTCCAAGCACTTCTAACCTGTCGCAAGACTTCAGTAGCATTTCCATCATCATAATAAAACAGCAAGGCAGTCAGAGAAGCAGGCGTTGGGGCCCCTTTTATCGGATATCCGAATTGTCGTTGAGCCAACACCGAGTTGTAATTGATGCAGCATTTAGTCCCCATGAGTGGAACATTGGATCTTTGTTTCATTTAGACCGACAAAGTATTGCTTCCATTCAACTCCTTCAGGCCCTCGCTTCAATGCTAACTTGATCGGGACATCTGAAACCCACTGCTCTCTCCCCAATGCAGGAAACTAGCTAAACATAAAGAGCCGGCAAGCAGCATGCCATTTTCCTCTTTCTTCTTTCACGCTATAAATCAAGTGCTACATAGGTGTCAGCCAGTATTGTTGAGACAGGATTCTCGGCTCTGGTCTTAACAGCAACGAACACACCAATTGCGTCATAATCCACGAGATCTTCCTGGTTAGGAAACACCAACACACCATAAATGACCAAGGCGAGGATATCCATGAACGTCTCCCAATCTTCCTTGTCAGCTATTTGATGCAAATATGTCTCCAAATACTTCTGGGAGAACCCTTTCACGCCTCTTCTAGTGACAAGTCTACCCTTCAATTCTCTTAGTTGTGATTTCATAATCCCAGCTAATGTGGGGATCGAAACTTGCTGCTCGAGGTACTTGTAGGGGATTCCTCCTTCTAACGGCAAGTCAAAGATCTGCTTATACTCTTCTAGTGTTAACACCAGTTGGAAGTCTTGAAAAGTGAAACATCTCATCGGTGGGTCATAGTGTTGTGCTAGAGCAGTGACAGCAAGTACCTGTACTTTCACTTCTAACAGTCCCAATATATTCCCATATCTCTTTCTGAAAGTCCCTCTTTGGATCGGTCCAAGCTTTTGACCTAACTCCCTAAGGCCAGTCAGGTTGTTCTCTAATACTCGAATGTATAACTTCTTCTTCAGGTTTGACGATTCAGAATCTCTCTCAATTTCAGATCCCATGTTTAACTCCATGATGATATGCACACAATTTTATAATTTTACTGCTTAAAAAGAAAAAAGCTAAATGAGATAATATGAAATGCATGAGATGCAATGGTGTAGAAAAACATGAATTATTATGAATATGCAATGCACATGTTACAACAACAAATAAATTGGCAGAAGGTTGAAGATCTATGCCTATAAATGCATACTCACATGGGATGACTCCTAATCCCTAAAGGTATAAGGCCACTAGAGTTATGGCTCACTTCCCCACATTACACACAACAGCTGGTAAACAACTTGCTTTAGAGCACGTAAGTAAAGTAAACAAACTCTAGCTGGGGTTCTCGCAACAACTGAGAAAGGAAGTACATCCTGTCAGTATTGCTACACAACCCCTTTTTATCTCTAAGCTTACTCAGACCCGGGTATAGGCCCCTCTCATGACATGTATAAAGTCAAGGTGTGTGTGTGTGAAGGGAGAAAATGTACCCAAACCCCACCTGCAAAACAACCAGAAAAGTTCCCAGGCAGACATATAGCAGATATGGCAGATAGGACATTTCATCTAACCTAAGGTTCAATATTCAGCAATAACAATCATATATACAAAAGCAAAGTGAAAGATAAACATTCAGAAAAATACGCTCATTTGAACTTATTCAACTAAATTGGCCTGACTCTCACTAGTCCCCAGTGGAGTCGCCATCTGTCACAACCGGAGTCATGACGGGGACAACAAATAAAAATAATTTATTAGGTTTTTTTCAAAACAGGGGGAGTCGCCACTATAGTTTTCATGGAAAACTATGGAAAACCAAAGAAAACAAGGATAAGGCTGGTTTGCGAAGAACTGGATTTGCAAGTCTGGGAGTCGGTTACGTGTGGGGAAGGTATTAGCCCCCCGCGACGCCCGTCCTAAGACGGTACCTTTAACTGAATAAAATAAAATGAGTGTAATTTTTGGAAGGTTTATCTTTCACAAAAAATAGAAATAAAATCAAACAAAACATCTTTTTATTTTGGAAGGGGCCCGACAAGGTTTAACCTCACTCTTACGTATCTCCATCAGAGATGGAGAATGAATGTTGCGTAGATCTATGGTTTGAAAATTGTTTGTTTGAGAAATTAATATTTTTTTTAATTTTTGAGATTTTATATATATTTTTTAATTTTAGAAAAAGTTTGTGTTTTCGAAAATTTAAACTTCATTTTGGATATCACTTGACAGGTATGGCCCTTTGATATTCCGAATGAAATTAAAATTTTTCAAATTGAATCCCGCATAACACGAACAGTTATTTAGGAATTCAATCAAAAAATTATTTTCAATGAAACCTCATAGCATATAAAGCCATTTAAAGATTTAATAAAAAATTATTTAAATAAAATACTACAAAAGAAAAAGAAAGGAAGAAAAGGTACTAAAAAACAAATAATAATAATATTTGACTTTAGTATATTATTTATTTTTAGTGGAATATAAAATTTGTTAAAATAAAAAAAAAAAAGATGCTACACTTATCAAATCATAGCGCAACTTTCTATATGAGTCACCCTCATATATATACCCAAAATTAAGCTAGGGTTGTATGAAGAATCATAACAATGTCGCTGCTAATGAGGAAGAGTGTGTGGATCTTGTCAGCAAGGTAGAGAGCATTTGACACAAGGCAAAAACAAAGAGAGAAAAGAGAGTAATGGCGATGATGTTGAGGGGGCGTGGCGGTGATGAGGGAAGAACAGTGCCTGAGAAAGAGAGTTGGGTTTCTTTTGTGTTTTTTAGACTTTTTTAACTTTTTTTTTTGTTATAATGCTTAGCCTTGGGAAGCAGGCTTAACTGTTTGGAGATGCAATGATGAATGGCCAAGCTGTTTGGTGGTCATGGGATGGAAAACTGAAATGTTTAGTGGCTTTGTAATGGAAAGCTGAGGTGTAGGTAGGTATTTGGGATGGAGAGCAGAGCTATATCATGGTTATAGAAGTCAAGGGTTTGAGGTGGTTGCTTATATATTCGGGTTTAGGGGTGATACGTCGGTCAGGTTTATTTTTGGGGTGGAAGTGCTCGGCGAAATGCTACAGTGCAATAAGAAACAAAAATATGGTTTGTGAACGAGGTATATTTATGAACGAGGTTTATTTCAACCGAGGTAGTAACATAAATATTATGATGCATCATCTTATTCCACCATCAAAACACATACAGATCCATGTTTGCGCTATGCACACAGTGAAACAACTAACGAAATGAACAGTGAAATTTCAGTGAATCAAACATACGATTAATCGGTAAAACACATTCATACTCAGCAGAAGCAACAACTCATGCTTGGATCACCTCCATAAACATTCAGCTTAAAAAATAACAGTGATGAGATGCAAATGGAGAAAATGACCGACGTTATTTCTCAGGATAGATGCAATCGGAAAAGAAATGGATAATGATTTAAAAACTTGAATCAAATCAGTGGGAAGGAGATTACCTGTTGAAGCACTGACTCCAGAGGTGTTCCTCGGTCGTTCACGAGCTTGTCTTCTCCAGGACTTCCATCCTTTTCCGACAAGCGCTTTAAGTTCTTCTTTCTCTGCCGATTTCACTCTCTTAATGAACGTTCCCACTTTTTGCTCTCCCTCGCCGAGTCTACTTATGTGGTTTCCTTCTCCTCTTAGACGTGAGACACAGACACATATATGCTAAAAGAAAAATGCCCAAAAGAAATCCTCTTCGCTGCAGACGGGTGGGAGATGTTTTTGCAGGGGGACAAAATCACTTTTTGCAGGGAGACCAAACCATTTTTACAGGGTGGTGGAGCAGGGACCTTGGTGCTGCAAGTGGATTCTATCGCACTTGAAGATACCGGGATGCCAAGCATAGTGGGCTGTGAGGAGTGGTGCCATAGCACCAACTTGGAGGCCCAATAGGTGCTTATGAAAAAGAAAAGGGGGTGTGGGACACAATAAACTCCAATTTCATTTTCTTGTCAAAGTAAAACTTATTTTTACATTTTTTCTAACAAGATAAAAACTCAAATCATGTCTTCTTTCTAAAAATAAGATAAAAGATAATGACAAACAGATTATATTTTTGCATTTTTGAAAATTAGAGAAAATTAATAAATCCAACCAAACAATAAATTTAAAGATGAACTTTTGATTTCTTTTCTAATTGATAAAAACACATATTTTTAACAAGAGAATTCTAATTTGCTTAAATAAATTTTTTTTTAATTTTCTTTAAAAATCAATTAGAAATATTTTTTTATTTTTTTTTGAAGTAAATTTTATGTTTTATGTTCTCAAAACCAGTATTAATACATACACTTTTGTATTGGTAAGCGTGCATAATCTTAATGTGGGTGTAGTAAAAGAAGATAAGAATTTTATTTGGGATAGTGGTCTTGATGAACACATATGAGTTTAGTCGGAAAAACTTGAACTATGGTGTCTTCTCATTAAAGAAGGGGTAACATTTGATGTTTTGTGTTGTCAGAACCAGTATTATTAATCATACACTTTTTTGTTTGAAAGCGTTAGTAGTCATTGTTGTGGGTGTAGTGAAAGAAGTAAAGAACTTTATATGGGATAATGGTCCTCATGAACACATATAAGTTTAGTCTCCAAGACTTCAACTAAGGTTTCTCGTCATGAAAGAAGGGGTAATCGCGGATGAATGCACTTACAAGTCATCTAACTTCAATTGGTTTGTTTGTGTAGGTGTTTGAAAATTTGAATATTCATGGCTGCAAAAGGAAAAGGAGTTAGTGTCAACGATGGACAATCTAAGGTAAGTTAGTTTGCAAGTTGTTTTTTGTTATTGAAATGTTTGAGATTTGAAGATAGTAACACAAACGTCATATATAATTTACAGCTTAGGCTTAGGCACAGGGTTGACACCAACATTATTGTGCAAGTAAACCGGAAAATGGGTGCACTCCAACGACAAGAATTGGAAAGGACCCCATTCAGATGGATGCTGCACTTGGAAAACCCACTCAAAATTTCGAATTCCTTGCTGGTTGAGTCAGTTAGCAAATGGATCATCCAAACCAATAGCTTCAGGATTAGGGAGCATCTGGTTCCATTTAGTCTTTTTGATGTTTGTGTTGTATTGGGTTTGGGTGTTAGTAGACAAGAAGTTACTTTTGATGATTATACACCTAGGTTGGTTAACGATTTGTTTGGTGAGGAGGATATTACAATTGACAAGATTGCATTGAAATTAGATGAGGAAGACAATGTGCATAATTATTGTTGATTGTATATATTGCTTGTATTTTCAGTTTTCTATTTTCCATGCACTTCCAGGATATTTAGTACCTTTCCTTTTACTTTATTAGATAATTTAGATACCTTACATTTGTGGAATTGGGGTGAGGTTGTTCACAGTTTATTGGTGAAGACTCTGGATCAAGCTTCCCATCTGTTTTGCTATCAGAAAAACCCTGGTGGCCTACACTTGGTCGGGTTCATAGTTGTGATGCATGTTTGCGTTTTGTTTATTTAAATTATGTATAATGTGGTTTGAATTTGGGAATTAAATATATGGTTTGTTAATTGGGTATTATTTTGTTTTTTAGAAGCTCTGGGATCTGTAACATCTGGGATTGGGACGCAGTTTTCTCTTCCCATGTTTTTGTGACTGGCCTATCATTAGGAACTTAAGGTATTCCTCAAAGATTGAGGAGTTATTTATAAATGGTCAGTTAATTTTTAGTGTTGTATGAATTTTGTACATTATGATTCTATAAATATTTGTGATTTGGTCACAATTATTGTGTACTGTAAATTGTTTGGGATTGGAACTTGACTGAAGAGGAGGAGAATCTGGACATTTTGCGCAATGCACGTCAATTTATATACTCTTCAGCTCTAGTTTTTAGGGAGGTCGAGGATGTTAAGGCCTAGGAGTGCGATAAGTGGAGAAAAGTTGCAAATAGAATAGAAAAATTTCACTCCAATGCGAAACTGGTCTCTGCACTTGGAGAAGGAATAGATCAAGGATTCCACTAAGGAGTATACCAACGAGCCCCCAAAGGAGTCCCCGAACTCTCAATGAACCAAGTCTCAGTCCCACACAGTCCAAAAATGACTCCCAGAAACAGCCCCACTATAACTCCCACAATTAGTCTAACATTGACTCCCACAATTAGTCTGACATTGACTCCCACAATCAGTCCCACAATGACTCCTCCAAAAAGTCCTTGAAATAGCCACCCAACTAGTCTCCTAAAGACTCCACAAAGCATCAGTCCAAAGAGTGCAGAAAAGACTCCCCCGACTCAGTCAAAATAGTCCCAAAAAGACTCCGCCGATGAATCCCCCAAACACACCCAAAAGACTCCCACAATCACTCCCCCGAAGAGCCCCACAATGAGTCCCCCAGAGTGGAGATAGTGATAATGCGGAGGCCAATATGACCATCGATGTGGATAAGCTTTATAGGAATGTGACCGATTATGGTGAAAATGACCATAGGTATGTTATATTTTGTAGATGTCTTTAGTTTGTGTTCAATTTGGATATAATCTGATTTTGCTATTAGTTGTAGTGTTGTTGTTGAGATTGAACAACATATGCTACAAAAGCTGACCTCCACAACCTTGGCCCAGAGCAATGAGTAGATAACTTGGTAAGCATGAATTGATTACCTTCAATCTCCTATTTTGTTTGGAAATAACTATAAAAATTAAATGTAGGTCATGCTTTTTACCACTTTTATGTTGATGAATGATAAAAAGAAAAGGATAGGCATGGTAAAGCGTATTTGCTTAAATCCAATGTTTGTGGTATGTACTACTATTACTAATTGTTTTTGGTTCATAATACATTTTAATGAATGTTGTTTGTTGCAGACCAATGTAATTCAGGTGATGGAACAACAAAGTGTTAAATCAAGATGGAGTACCTGAGGAGAAGTTGAATACACGACTTTTTTCCCAGAGACCTTATTAGAGTTCTACGAATTCATGACAACTGATATAGTAAGTGTTGACATATAATATTAAGTAAGTGTATATTATTTACTAAAAGCTATTTTATTTTGGTGTAGATTTTTTGTCCCCACAGTTCATAAAGACCATTGGTGGTGTTATGCTTTGGTTTGGGTGAAAAGGCAGTTGTACGTCATGGATTCCCTTGGTCACAAACGCAAACAACATGGACGCAAGGCCATTGATCTCGTTGTGGTAATGTGTTTTCTATTTCGTGAAATCCACTGCTCTAGCAGTATGTGTTGGTGAAAATTGAGTTGTTGCTTTTTACAGACATATCGTCTGCAGGCTCTGTTAGATTTTTTTTTTAGATGTCGGAGGGCCCAAACCTTCTCGTATTAAACTCATAGACGATAACCTCCCACTCCAACCAAACACGTTCGTGTATTGTGAATTTGGTCAATGTTTTCTATATTAAAGTTGTTTATTCATTGGTAATTGTTTGTGATCATTTGCAGGTTCGATTGTGGTATGTTGGTCATTATATGCATGGAAATGTGGGATGGTTCATGCATATTTGAAGGGAAGAATATGCCTGAATACTCGACGGTTTGCAAAAATTTAGTTTTACTTTTATGGTTATGTGTACTTTTCATTGTGTTGATGAGATTTTAATTTGATGGATCATGGGTTTACTTGGAGTATGATCTTCATAGTTTCTGACAGCAGCTCGTGTACAAATGGATGCTTCATGAGGATAACTATCGTCGTGAAACTGTTCTATCTGCTCTGGATTTGATTAGCTTAAGTTTAGAACGTGCTATCATTCCTTATGACAGTAGTAGACTCTTGTTTAATACCCTGTACAGACTTGTATTTCTTAAGCATTTGTTGTTCATAGTACTAAAACCAAGCACTGTAAATATTGTTAACATTGTTCCATTAAGGTAGTTTTTATAACGCTACTGCTGTGGTAGTATTTTTTTTATTAGTATGACGAGTTCAATCATCAAAAGTGCAACTAAGGTGTCTTGTCGTTATGGCATGGGTAGCCACTGTTTTTTATAAGTTGATTACCAGTGTTCAGTCATAGATGTCATTAAATTGAACATATTTATGACATATGAGGAAAGCGTTATTACTCCTGATTATGGGTCTAATTGAATAAGGAGTTAAATACTTAACAAGCTATAATGGTCCTTATGAATACGTATGAGTTCAGTCGCTATAAATTGAACTAGGGTGTCCCCTCGATTAAGCATTGGTAACCACTGTGATATTCTGAGGTCACAACAGCTGTTAAGGCAGAGGTCATTCGAACGAAAAATTTTGTTTCACATGATGAAAGCGTCATTACCCCTCAAGATGGGTCTAATTGAAGAAGCTAAATACTTAACAGACTATAATGATCCTTATGAATACATATGAGTTCAATCGATTAGGCATGGGTAATCACTGCGGTATTCTGAGGTCACAACAGCTGTTAAGGCAGAGGTCATTAGAATGAAAAAATTTGTGCCACATGATGAAAGCGTTATTACTCCTGAGTATGGGTGTAATTGAAGAAGTGAAATACTTAATATGATATAATGGTCCTTATGAATACTTATGAGTTCAGTCGCCATAACCTGAACTAAGGTGTTCCCTCGTTAAGGCATGGGTACCAATGGGGTTTTATAAGGTCAAAACTAGTTTTCAAGCATGCAGTTTGGTACAAAATAAATAAGGTTAGAAACATTGGAACGACTGTCACAACGATAATCATTAATAAAAATGTTAGAAAATAAACATGTAGGTCAACACTCTCCAATGTTCTCAACGTACTTCATCAACATTGCTTAAGACCATAATAATGTAACATAAATATCAAGTTCAAGTGTTCATAGCCATATCTTTAGCCTGTCCTAATTTGTTCAGTACTCCAATCCATGAGTTAATCATCCATCAGTTCTGACTCTCAGACTGGATTGCATTGAAAAATGGCGGTACTTAGGATCTACATAAAGGCGTATAAAAAAACAAAATATCAGTCATTGTTATAGTAAGTGGAGGGCAATACACAAACATTAATAACACTTGTTAGTTGTCGCAACCAACAATCCAAAAGAGAAAAATTAATAATTTAAAAATTTAAGAGAAGGAGTCGCCACCATAGTTTATATGGAAAACTATTGAAAAACCAGAAGATGATAAGCAAGTCTGCGAAAATTGAATTTCGGGTCCGGGAGTCAGTTACGTGTGGGGAAGGTATTAGCACCCCCACAACGCCCGTCCTAAGACGGTACCTTTAATTAAACGAGTAAAATAAGTGTGATTTTCTAAAATGTTTATTTTCCCAAAGGAAAAAAAAGATAAAAATACAAATAAAAACAGAAAAATATTTTTTATTTTGGGAAAAGGGCCCGACAAGGTTTGACCTTGCTCCTACGTATCTCTATCAAGGGGGGAGAATTAGGGTTACGTAGTTCTTTAGATAAAATTGTTTGTTGGTTAGATGTTTTTAATTTTTTTGAAAATTTTAATATTTTTATTATTTTTACAAAATTTCGTTTTGGATATCGTTAGACGCGTCCGCCTTTTTGGTAATCCAAAACAAATTAAAAATCTTTCAAATTAAATCTCATTACGCGGACGGCCATTTAGGAATTAAATAAAATTTATATTTATTTATTTAAAAGAAATTAAAATATTTTAAATTAAATCCCATGATGCGGATGACCATTTAGGAATTCAATAAAATTTATTTATTTAAAAGAAAATAAAACATTTTAAATTAAATCTCATGACGCGAACGGCCATTTAGGAATTCAATAAAATTTATATTTATTTATTTAAAAGAAATTAAAATATTTTAAATTAAATCCTATAACCCGAATGGCCATTTAGGAATTCAATAAAATTTATATTTATTTATTTAAAAGAAATTAAAATATTTTAAATTAATCCTATGTCGCAAACGGCCATTTAGGAATTTATTTAAAATTTTATTTATATATTTATTATTAATTAATATATTTTTTAAAGATAAATAAAATAAAATGAAAATAAAATAAAATTTAAGTCAAAAAGAAAATAAGGTGAATTATTATATATAAAAAAATGGTAGTGGTGTATAAATCAAAATAAAAGTGTTAAGAGGTTAATAGCTAAAGCCTATTTTTTTTAAGCTAGCTTAGGGCAAAGATGTCAAAATGCAAAAGTGGGAGTGCAACTATGAAAACAATCGAGTGTGAACAGAAAGGGTCCAATTCCTAAACCCTAAGCCACCCTCATCTCAACCCTAAGCCACCACCACCTTCCTTTAAATATATGTTAGGTCTACCCATGGTGAATCCAAGGCTGTTGGCGGCCATGAGGAAGGAGCAGTGGCGATGGCGGAAGTGTAGGGAGGTGCGGCGGGGTGCGGCAAGGCGAGATGGAGATGCAGGGAGGTGCGGCGAGGCGCGGGGAGGGGCGGCAAGGCGCAGTAGTGCAGGAAGGTGTGGCAAGGCGCAGCGAAGGTGTAGAGAGGGGCAGCGAGGCACGGCGGAGGCTTGGTGCGGTTTTAGGGCTATTTTGGGCGTGTTTGGGAGTTATTTGGGTGTTGAACGGAGTGATTATGGAGCGGTGGCCACCGACGATGATTTTTTTGTAACTCGTGGCTTGGCTGTTAAGGGTATTATGTGGTTGCGGAAATAGTTTCAAAGTGGTTGAGTTGTGTTTTACATGCTTGTTGGGTACTCACTTAGGTTCTTGACTGTTGCATGAGAGAAGAGGGAAGGTGGTGGTAGATTTTTTTAATTATTTTGAAAATTCAGAATGCCAGTTTTGAATCCAGGACTTTGTAAAATAAAAAAAAATGTCATTGTTGAGCAAAAAATAATATTTTTGTTTCTTTATCTCCATATCCTTACATTTATTTATGAAATGAAACCATGAAGATGATGAAAAAATAAAAATAAAAATAAAAAATCACAAGAAGATCAAAATACAGGCTTACAGATTCAATCTTTGAGAACCATACAAAATTTTAGAAATTACAAAACATACCTGTAATGGTTCTTCAAGAATGATAACATCCTTTCTAAATCTTCCTTGCTTCTCAGTTTTAAACTAAGTGTGGACAGTAAGTTAGGAGGATCATTCTTCTCTTTTTCTCCTTCTCAATATTTTTTAACGTGTTCTCCCTTTATTAGTGATCCTTTCTTTCTTTTTTTTCTCCTTCTTCTTTTTCTCAAAATGATCAGTAGTCCCCCTTAACGTAAGAATCATTACCACTTAAGTGAATCCCTTTTCTTATTATTTTATTTATTTTTATTCTGCATTGAAAGTAGTTCAGAGCAGTTTTGAAAGATTGACCCATTCTTTTTTTCTTTTTATTCTTTTTATTATTAAAGATGAAGTGTAGATGAACGTGAAACGAAACAGTTTGAGAAAGATCATATTTTATTTTTCATTATTGTGAAATGGAGAACATGGGTGGATTGACTGATTCTTTTTTGTTATTATTATTATCTTTATTTTTTTGTGGGAAGTTAAGATTGAGTGAGATTGACTGATTCTTTTTTTTTATTATTATCTTTATTTTTTTGTGGGAAGTTAAAATTGATTGAGATTGATTGATTTTTTTTTTATTATTATTATCTTTATTTTTTTGTGAGAAGTTAAGATTGAGTGGGAAGTTACGGAGAGTTAAGGAATTTTTTTTTAATTTGTATTTTTTTTAATTCTTTTCTTTTTATTTTTTAAAGAGAGGTATTTTGGAATATCTTATTATCTATTTTTTTACTCATCTTTTACCTCTTGATCAATCTTGAACAATTTTGAACAGTCTTGAACATAACATAACTCATATAACCAAATCATCAATTTTTTTTTATATTTTTATTTTAATTATTTATTTAACTGGACGAAATCGGGTGTTGACATTAGTATACCAATGTCTGGGTTTAGGCGAATGATAGGCTATGAAGCACGAAGTAATTCTTTAGTTGGTGGACTTATATCAAACCTAAACACCTAAACGATGTTATTTAGGGTAATACTCAAATAGAATATGCATTGGTTGGGAGTGAATACAACAACCTACACAACAATTGGTGAAAATCGTAAATCATATAGGATGGAGACCCCAATAAATAGGAAAGGCAAATCACTCACATTTTTTATTATTAACACAGAACCAACTTGGATGTTATTTCCAAATTCAGGGTCCTTCAGAACTTTCCGATGAACATTGGCCTTAGCAGTTCTAGTGGGGTCCTATAATGTAAAACATTGTAATTGTTGTGTTGTGTGTTTCACTCGGTGTGTTGAAAGAATGTATCCTTATCCAAATCTCCTTACCTTAATTGTGATTAATATGTCCCCAAGGCCATTTGGGTTACAAGATTTCACAACATAGGGGACCAACATCAGTCGATAAGAACTGTCCTTGGTTGCCAACATTTTCATGGTTGACAATGTTGATACAGTCTGAACATTATTTACACTCAACAGGCCTTTAAAACAAAGTCAAACATCATAATGGAGTCTAAAGTATCACGTGTGTTTGGTTCGAAGTAATTTTACCATGAAAGTCAATAAATTTTTGCGCCCATTTCCATTGATTGGTACTGAAATCTCGATGAGAGATGCCTCCGCGATGCACTTCACCATTTGTTGTGTGTTCTGTGGTTGTGATGAGTTTCGGTTCATTAAAACGGTTTGTACATTGCCCGCTGGCCCTAGGATTAGATTGGTGGTGGAGTTGCAGCGACGAACAAACATTTCAAGGTCACTGTCATCGATGTCGAGTCCTTCCCAAGGGTCCATAGCCTTCACCAAGCAACTTTTATGGTTAAAAGATACCCAGTGTGCACCATGATTTGAACGACTGCCAAAGCTTCCTCTTTTGATGTCCTTGAAGAATGAGGATTCACAGTTGTGCTTCCTCTGTCGTAAAACCAACTGTTGACCTTATTCGGCAAGTGTACCGAGTCAAAAGTAATATAGATTTGTAAAGTACGAATGTCGATCCCACAGAGAACAGTTTTGCTTATAAATCTCAGTTTTCACTACTCACTAAGCAATTATTATGGTTTCCAGGATGATTTGATTCAATAAACATAAAAGAGCAATTAAAAAATAAATAACAATTATCAAAAAAGGTTTAAAAGATCTAGAAGGACTCTGGGATTGAACTTCATCTATCTCCCTCATTCATATTTTGGATTTGATAAAAACATACAATATCCGTAACTAATCACAATTGATGCACATCTAAAAATCATTCTCACCGATTCCTCTGACATGAAATTCATAAGGAAATTTTCTAAACACTAATCTCTCAGCTATTTAGTAAATTACCCAACATTAAGAACATATGTTATACGCAATCAATACATCGAAACCTATCCCTAGTATTCCAATATATTGAGTATTTTCATCGCGGTAAAAAACTTAGAAGTACTTCCCAGTTAAATTCAAGAATCAAAATTAAGACTCTATTGTTCAGATAAAATCTAACATTAAGCACCAGACGAAAATACCAATTAAGTACAAACTTAAAATTATATATAAAAATCACCAAAATACAAATGAGTTCAAAAGATTACATTCAATCCCAAAGATGAAGAATTAGCTACTCATGGTAGCCATTACAATCCAGGGAAAGGAAGATTGTCAAAGAAGAAGAAGAATTGATGAATTGCTTTCGTCCTTGATGGCTACTCTGATTCCTCCAGGTCTAGACCAAAAAACCTAAAATCGTCCTTTTAAACTCGTTTTTGGGCCTAGGTTAAGTGACTTTTCGCTTGGGCTTTTTTATTTTAAACTTTTTATTTCTTTTCTTCATGAATCTTCCAATCTCTTATTTTCTTCATTCTTTTATACCTGAAATTTCACAATAACTGAGATCAAATAATTTCCTTTAACTCAAGACTCAAAACCTAAATTTAGATCCAAAAATTCTCAAATTTGGGGTAATTACTATTTTAAAGAACACTTAAACCCACAAGTACTCAAGCTTTCTCATGTATAAAAAAACACTCGAAATTGACACTTATCACCAACATTTTATTAAATGAAAGTAGGTTATTTTATTGAACTACCCCTGTAAAGTGCATTGGTTGTGACCTTGTGTATGTTCACATGTGTCTTAACACTTAAAAAGTCTACTACCTACTTTACAGAACATTTAATTCTCATTGATGGTGGTGGTAATGACGGCACACGCAGGTCTTTCTTCTTTACAATTTTTTGTGAAACACCCAAAAAAATGCACAATAAGGAGAACTGCCCACCAAAAACCGTTTCCAGCAGAACCATTCAATGGTAGACCAGGTAAGTGAAATTTGGCTTTAATGGTTTCATCTTTTTATTAATGCTTCATTGTTGTCATTTTCATTGCCTCACCAACATGATTAAATGCTTATTGATAGTTATGGTTTTGAAAACTTAATATTCCTGATAGTACCAAAATTTGAGTGGTGTAAATATGTTCACTAACCAAAGTTTCCACATTGTCAGATATAACAAAGGTTCACATACCAAAATATGTTATTTTATAGCCGTTTGTAACTTAATAGTGGTTGAAAGGTCACAAAAAACCAGTGGTTACCCGTTCTTTAACGAGAGGACACCATAGTGAAAGTTTTGGAAGCCTTCCACACATAATGCAGTAACAAAATAGTTTGCTTTTGTACTCATTCCTTACATTAACCTATGCCTGTAAATATGTTTAATAACCAAAGTATCCAGATTTATAACATTAAACAAGGTTATTGGTTGTTAATACTGGTTGATACCTTACCAAAATACTACTGGTCACCAAAATACATTACAGTTTTGCCAAAGTTAATGCAGTAACTAAATACTTAAGTTTTTTACTCATTCCTTACATTTACGTATGACTGATAAGCATTTATTATTGAAATTATAATTGTAGTTTATTACCTCCATCGATACCATCAACACCAACGGTCTATTAGCATTGGACGCCATTCCATTAAGTGAAGAATGTGAAACGTCAAATGCAATTAATGAGAAAGGTTTTGATAATGTTGAACCTACTGTTCCTACCATTGGGATGTGCTTTGCAAGTGCAGATGAGGTGAAGACTTTTTATAGACAGTATGCAATAAGAAAAGGGTTTGGTACTAGAACAAGATCATCAAAAAAAGGAATCGACCATCAAATAAGATACTTCATTTTAGTGTGATCGAGAGAAGGTAAATATGTATCAAGCATCCCTGCTGAAACAAAGTCACTTCCAACACAAGCCAATGAGTGCCCCGCCTACATAACACTTACAAAAAAGGAGGACAAATGGTACATCACATCTGTGACTGAGGAGTACTCCCACGATCTTAGTCCAACCAATTCATCACAAAAAGATGAATCTACAGGTTAAAAGGACTATTGACTTGAATGATGAGGCTGGTGTCAGGACGAATAAAACCTATTAGTCATTAGTTCATGCCACCGAGGCTACGATAACCTTCCATTTGTTGAGCATGATGTTAGGAACTACAATTCACAACAAAGACGTGCACTAGGAAAAGAAGGGGACGACCGAGCGTTGTTGAAGCATTTTTCATACATGAGAGAATTGAATAAAGATTTTTTCTTTGAAATCGACATGGATGAACAAAATTGCATAAGAAATGTTTTCTGGGCAGATGAAAGAAGTTGGGCTGCATTGCAATACTCTGGAGATGTTGTATCATTTGACATAACATACTTCACAAACAAGTATGCCATGCCTTTTGCGGCTTTTGTTGGGGTCAACCAATTCTCTTAGGGTGTGGGCTACTATCCTCAGAAGACACCAACACATTTATTTGGCTATTTGAGTGTTGGCGGCATTGTATGTATCACAAAGCTCTATAAGGGATTGTAACTTATCAATGTCAGGCTATAAAGAATGTCATTGCGATTGTGTTCGCTCAGACGCAACACAGGTGGTGTTTGTGACACATAATGAAGAAAATTCCAGAAAAGTTACAAGGGTATGCCTAACACAAGGACATGCAGCGAACCATGAACGAGGTGGTGTATGAGTCTAAAAATGTTGATCAATTTCAAACTAATTGGGGTAATTTCATATTAGAGAATTTGGATTGATTGATAACCAATGGTTAACTTGTCTGTATGAGGAACGTCATCGATGGCTTCCTATATATTTAAAAGGTCATTTTTGGGCAGGACTGTCAACTACACAAAGAAGTAGAGCATGAACGCATTTTTTTATGGTTAGATAAATTCTATGACAACGCTCCAACAATTTGTTCAACTATATGACAATGTGTTGCAACACAAGTGGGAAAAGGAGAAGGAGGCTGACTTTGCCTCATTGAACATTGTAATTCATTGTGGGTCACAATCTTTGATGGAACGACAATTTCAAACAGAATATACACATGCCAAGTTCACTGAGGTGCAGATGGAATTTTGGTCCAAAATGAATTGCCTAATTCACCATTTTCATAGTGATGGACAAAGTTGTACCTACACAGTAATGGAAAAGTCAATTCATAATGAACATAGTCGTGACAAATTTTTCAAAGTTTTTTATGACAAGAAAACCAAGGATGTGCAATGTCAGTGTTTGTTGTTTAAGTTCAAGGGATAATATGTAGACATGCATTGGTTGTTCTAGCCCAAGAAAGACAAAAGAGTGTCCCAACAAAATATATGTTGCAAAGGTGGAGCAAGAATGTCAAGTGAAAGCATACTTACATAATGACATCTTTTAACTCCAAAGACAAACAACCACGTATTCAGCGGTACGATGCCCTACGCGAAAGATTTGGGGAAATAGTTGAGGTTGCTTGTAAAGATCAAGAAGCAACCGAATTATTATTTGCCCACCTGCAAGCCTTTGTAAAACACATGACATGTCTCCCCCCACAAAAGCATACAACATTGAAACTAAGACACCACAAACAAATCATTCCATCAATGAGAGCCTTCGTGAACATATTCATAGTCCTATACTAGTTGGCAAAAAGGGACAACCCCCATTTAAAGGATTAAACCTAGTCTATGAGATGGCTCCAAAGCGAAAGAACACCATCCATGCCAACCGTACAAGTTCATCCAATAATGACATTGTCGCAATCGAGGTCACGACGGAGACGACGATCCAAAAGACAAAAATTAAAATAATTGAAATATTTAGAAAAAGGAGTTGCCACCACAGTTTGTTATTGAAAACTATGGAAAAACAAAAAAAACGATAAAGCAAGTCTGCAAAAACTGGATTTCGGGTCCGAGAGTCGGTTACGTGTGGGGAAGGTATTAGCACCCCCACAGCGCCCGTCCTAAGACGGTATACCTTTAATTAAATAAATAAAATGAGTGTAATTTTCAAAATATTTATTTTCCGACAAAAATGAAAATAAAAACAAACAAAAATATTTTTTATTTTTCAAAGGGACTCGACAAGGTTTGACCTTACCCGTACGTATCTCCATTAGTGATGGAGAATTAGGGATACGTAGTTCTTTAGATAAGATTGTTAATTGGTTTTATATTTTTAATTTTTGAAAATTTTAATATTTTTATTATTTTTACAAAACTTTATTTTGGATATCGTTAGACGCGTACGGCCTTTTTGATAATAAAAAAACTAAAAAATATTTCAAATTAAATCCCATGACGCGGACCGCCATTTAGAAATTCAATAAAATTCAAAAAGAAATTAAAATCTTTCAAATTAAATTCCATTACGCGAACGACCATTTAGGAATTCAATAAAATTTATATTTATTTATTTAAAAGAAATTAAAATATTTTAAATTAAATCCCATGACACGGCCATTTAGGAATTCATTTAAAATTTTATTTATTATTAATTAATATATTTTTTAAAGATAAATAAAATAAAATCAAAATAAAATAAAATTTAAGTTAAAAAGAAAATAAGGTGAATTATTAAATATAAAAAAATGGTAGTAATGTATAAATCAAAATAAAAGTGTTAAGAGGTTAATGGGTAAAGCCTATTTTTTTAAAGCTAGATTAGCGCAAGATCTAAAAATGCAAAAGTGGGAGTGCAACTATGAAAACAATGGGGTGTGAACAGAAAGGGCCCAACTCCTAAACCCTAAGCCACCATCCTCTCAACCCTAAGCCACCATCCTCTCAACCCTAAGCCATCATCACCTTCCTTCAAACCTACATTAGGCCTACCCATGGTAAACTTAAAGCGGCAACGGCAAGGAAGGTGTGACGGCGACGACAAGAAAGGAGCACCAGCGACGGCGAGACAAGAGTGACGGTGGGGCGGTGGTTGGTGGTGAGGAGCGGCGGCGTGCAGTGGATGTTTTGAGGCGATTTCAAGGTTGTTTTTAGGTGCAGTTTTCAAGTGTTTCGAATTGCAATTTTGGGGCTGCTTTGGGTTGAACTTTGGGTGCAATTTGGATGTGTTTTAGGTTACGGTTTTGGGACTGTTTTGGGTTGAGTTTTGGGTGTGGCGGCTTGCATGGTGGAGAAGATGTAGGGGGTGCATTTTGCATGCTTGGGAGGCGCGGGCTTTGGTGGTCGTGGTACCATGGTGGTGCTGCAGTTAGGAGTCACGCGATTGGAGGTGCGAGAGATTCGGCGGAGATGGTGGTTTGGGGCTGTTTTGGGTATTGAACGGAGTGACTATAGAGCGGTGGCCACCAACGATGATTTTTTTGGTGACTCGTGACTTGGTGGTTAAGGGTATTATGTGGTTGCAGAAATGGTTTCAAGATGGTTGAGTTGTGTTTTGCATGCTTGCCGTTTCACTTTGGTGGAAAGGGAGATCGAGGAAGGTACTCGTTAGGGTTAGGTGACTTAGGTTCTAGACTGTTGCATGAGAGAAGATGGAAGATGGTGGTGGATTTTTAACTATTTTTATAAATTAGAATGCCAGTTTTGAATCCAAGACTTTGTAATTTAAGAGATGCCATGAAGAAAAAAAATATTTTTATTTCTTTTTATCTTTATATTCTTATATTTATTTACGAAATGAAACCATGAGATGATGTAAAAAATAAAATAAAAAACATCACAAGAAGATAAGAATACAGGACTTACAATTTTGAATCTTCGAGATCCATATAAAAATTCAACATTTACAAATCATACCTGTACTGATTCTTCAAGAATGCTTTCTAGATACTCCTTGCTTCTCAGTTTTAAACTGAGTGTTGACATTAAGATCTTTTTCTCTCTTTTTCTTCTTTTTGTCTTTGTATCCTCCTCCTCCTTTCGTATCCTCTCAAAGTGACCAGTAGATCTTTTTAACGTAAGAGCAGTTATCCTCTTTTTTATTATTTTATTTATTTTTATTCTGAAAGTAGTTCAAAGGAGTTTTGAAAGATTGACTCTTTCTTTTTTCTTTTATTTTTATTATTAAAGATAAAGTGTAGATGAACGTGAGATGAAACAGTTTGAGAACGGTCACATTTTATTTTTATTTTTATTTTTATTATTGTGAAATGGAGAATATGGGTGGTTTAGAGTAGTTTTAAGATTGACTGATTCTCTTTTCTTCTTATTATTATTATTATCTATTTTTTTGTGGGAAATTAAGATTGAGTGAGTAGTAACGGAGAGTTGAGAGAATTATTTTATTTTTAATTTGTATTTTTTCTAATTCTTTTTTTTATTTTTGTAAAGAGAGGTATTTTGGAATATCTCATTATATCTATTTTTTCACTCATCTTTTACCTCTTGATCAATCTTGAACAATTTTGAACAGTCTTGAACATAGCATAACTCACATAACCAAATCATCAATTTTTTTATATTTTTATTTCTAATTTAACTGGACGAAATTGGGTGTTGACAGACATAAGTATTAATTTAGTGTTTGGTCTGCCTAAACTCTGCCATTTATTACTTGGTACATGTTAATAACATTTGTTTGTTTTGACTATAGTACAAGGTGGATGGCACCGCAATTCAACAATTTCATTTAGGGATTACCAATGATTCTGAAAATAACACAATAACTACCTTATCCACAATGAACCAACAAAGACAATCGGTTCATGTTACATAAAAATTATAATGTTCAATGTGGTCTTCACAGGTTTATAATGTTTGTTCAAATGCTCTTTATAGTTTTATAATGTTGAAAGTGGTGGATTTGTGTCACTGCTGACGCCGGTAGGGAAAAATGTCACAAGCACACAAGAGTCATCATCTACAACTATTGCTTAGTAATGTATTACATCAATCACATGTTGTAGTTCAACAAACATGCCAAAACCTCAAAGGATACCGAGACTTTAATGAGGGGACACCTACTAATATATTTTGGCGACTACATTCAGTAATGTTCATGACCATCATTTTGGCATATTCAGTTCTTACTTTCTTCAGTTAGAAGCATAACAGATATGTTTGAGTGTTTAATGTACCAAAAATGTTAAATTGATATAGATTTATGCATAAATACTGGTTCTGATCTGACAATACATCAGAGTTACCCATGTTTTGACGAGGGGACACCTCCTTATAAATTTTGGTGACTACATTCAGTAATGTTCATGACCATCATTTTGGCATATTCAGTTCTTACTTTCTTCAGTTAGAATCATAACAGATATGTTTGAGTGTTTGTTATACCAAAATATGTTACATTGATACAGATATGTTCATAAATACTGGTTTTGACCTAACAATACATCACGGGTGACCCATGTTTTGACGATGCGACACCTCAGTTCACCTTTTGGCAACTCAAATCACAAGTGTTGGTGAGGACCATTTTAGCATATTAAATTCATACCTTCTTCAGTTAGAAGCATAAAATAAAATGAATGACAATTTCATTACAAAAATATGTTAATTTCATACACATATGTCTATAAATACCATCTCTGAACTTACAATACATCAGTGGTTACCAATGTTTTCACGGGGGGACACCTCAGTTAAACTTTTGGCACATAAAGGCAACTGTGTTCATGACGACCATATTCGCAAGTAAATTTCTTCACCAAAATATAATGATTACAATAATGATTAAACACATATTCATTCACCAAATTATGTTCAATTCTAACACTTTTATTCATGAAAACTGGCTTTCACCTAACAACACTTCAGGGGTTATCCCTTCTATAATGAGGGGATACCTTACTTCAACATTTGGCCACTAAAGTCATATGTCTGAACATTCCAAACATAATGTGATAACAAGTACCAAAATATGGACTAACAAGTCAATCTAGCTAAATAAGGCACAATAAGTTCATCCAAATTTGATCCAAAGTATGTCATCATGTAATAACAAGTACAAAAACATGTCATAATGTAATAACGAGTACAAAAATATATCAAAATAAGTTAATCCAAATTTCTTCCGTACCATTACATTAACATCAATCAAATTTTCTGACTTTTGACATTCCTTGCAGCTACCCTTGCAGGCCTTCTTCTTTTCATAGGATATTCAGCCCAAGGACTTCTTAATGTAGGAGCTTTAAGACGCTTCTACGGTCCAAGCGCTCCATGCTTAATTCGTAGCCCCGAATGACTTTTGCGATTTGAAAGAGTTTTTTTCCTTTGTGCTCCTACCACTGTCACCTAGGTTGCTAACGTGGTTGTTGTTGGGCTTGGTGGTGGGGATCCTGCTGAGGTTGGTGATGGGGATCCTACTGGGGTTGGTGGTGGGGATCCTGCTGGGCTTAGTGGTGGGATCCTGTTGGGGTTGGTGCTAGGCTTGTTGCTGAGGATGGTGTTGGGCTTGCTACTAGAGTTGTAGTTGAGGTTGTTGTTAGGGGAGAGGCCATGTCATTTATCAGTTGAGATCTTCATTTATCCTGCACCAATTTCCTCAACTGAATTACCCCCTCTAAAGCTTCATTATTAGTTCCCCTTGCTCTTTTATAATATCATCCAATTGTTTAATCTCTAGATGATATTTCTGTACATGATGGCGGTCTTTTCGATTTTGCTTTGATTGACCAAAACCATCTTCTAAAGCTTCTTTGACAATGTCATATTGAAGCTCTTCATATGACATTGAAAATTCATCAATCATATGACGTTACCAATTCAGCAACCACCTGGTCATGGTAAAAATCAACATTATTAAATAATGTCAACATCATTAAACAAAAAATATTACACTTTAAACATTTACCAGACTAGAGATAAAAGCTGACTGAACTTGGTTATCGCCTACTTTGACGTCTTTCCAATAAAGGATACGGGGAAATTGACCCCTCATTTCCCTTTTTCTTTTTGTGAATGACAGATGTTCGCAAACCCAAATCTATGACACAATTTAAAACAAAACATAAAAAAAATAATAGTTATTACGAAATAAATAATTCAGTTTTGAACTTTCTATAGAAATTATCTGCAACAGGTACGTACAACCAACAATATAAACATCTGAAGGAACTAACTCAGTTATTACGAAATAAATAATTCAGTTTTGAACTTACTATAGAAATTACCTGCAGCAGGTATGTACAACCAACAATATAAACATTTGAAGGAACTGACTCCTTCCAAATGGATGAAGCACCTTCACATAAACTTCAGACCAGATATCGGTACACAATGCCACCCCAATTGTATTTACATAATTCGCTAAAATATTTATCCACAACAATAAACAACCCGCTACACATAGAACCTTTTGTGTTGGGCAATAAAAATTCAGACAGACCTAACAAAATGTACAACTTACAAAAATCAACATTACAATCATTTACACGTTTAAGCAATTCATCATAAATCATTGTAATAATTACACGGTTGGAACCAAATAAACTCCTGAGTTTGGAGTCACTTGATTCCTTCTCTAGGTCAACCTTCTCTCCAACAATTCTCAACCCTATACCAACACAAACATCAATTAATGAAAATGAAACTACATCCGACCTAATATGAAAACCACAATATTTCTCAACAAATCTACAAGAGAGCTCCTTGACAACCCTCATGCTGATTTTCAGACCACTATCAATCATGACCAGCCAACCAAAGGGGGTAGCTTTTATGGAGGCCTTCTGGTCATCAGTTAACATTTTATTGACCTTCATCAGATACTTAGTACTGCAGCAATGGCGGACTCGAAAACAATCCTACATGTAATTAAATCGGTAAGTATAGACATGACATCACAAAATATTTCATCATCAAAATCAATTACACATACTACAAATCAAACCATATTATCGACCTCAAATCTATCACGAATAAGAACATCAGAAGACGTCATTGTAGTACTGTAAAAACATTAGCAATTCCATTAGACCAAATAACATCCAACCATTTGTGTTATCAATCCACAGCCTACTACTACTAAACACAATAGGTTAGTCCCCAAAACTTCAACTAAGGTCTCCACTCATTACAGAAGGGGTAACCAAAACTGTTTTAAAAAAAAATTAAGTCATTGTAACCTGACAAAACACAAGAGGTTACCCTTTATGTAATGAGGGAACGCCTTAGTTCAAGTTTTGGCTACACAGGGCAAATATGTTCATGTGTTCATGTGTTTCCAAACAAAACACGAGAGGTTAATATAGTTGTAATGAGGGGACACCTTAGTTCAAGTTTTCGCGACGCAAGACATATATGTTTGTGTGTTCATTTGTTGATGTGTTTCTAAACCCAATCAATCCCCAACCCACTACTTATTGTCATTTTTCCTTAGAAAAGTGAGGGTAACACCTGAAAGGACACCTTACAAACAACCAATTCATTCAAAAGGACAAACAACTTCAAAATGAGCACACAACATAACTTGTCTTTCTACCCACCATACACTCAAGAAACAAAAGTATTCAAACATCACAACCTTGAACCCTTAACAAAAATCATACAAATAAAGGTCTTCCTCAAAACTCTAAACCGTGAAACCAAATAAAGGTCTTCCCTTTTCATGAAAAAAAACCCATAAAAGACCAACCTTTACTCCACAACCCTAAACCCCAAACAGAAATCATCAAGATGGACATTTAAACAATCAAAAATAGTTCCTTTTCCATGAAAAACCACATAAAAGACAAACCTTTAACAACCACTCCAGACAACGAAAAAAATAACCACAGAGAAGACGAGAGCACGCACCACATCGAAGAAGATGAGAGATGATAGCGAGTGTGTGGAAGGAGAAGACGCGCGTACAAAGGGGAACGAAAGCGAGTGTGTGGATAGAGAAGATGAAAAGGCGAGAATGACAAGCGCGCCAAGCTTTTGCATTTTCAGGGTTCAAAGGCAAAAACCTAAATTTCCCTTAGGACACACAGTACCCTCACTTACCAAAAATGACCCTACCACATAAGATTATTTGACAAAAATACTCTGATGTCAAACGAGAGTTAAAACGCAACAGTGTCAAAGTAACATTATTATTAGGTTTTTCATAGGCACAACATTCACTGTCCCCCTTCCCTCTTTTTAACTTTTATTTTTAATCTAATATTTGCCTATCTTTCACTCCTCATTGTAAGACTTTGTGATTATTCATTCATTTTATTTATTATTAATTATATTTCTTTAATATCATATTCGTATTAAAATAATTTAAATGCTCTATGGAGATTCATGTATTAAATAAACTATGTTGTATCCTACTCGTATGGGTCGATCAAGGAACTACTAGAAATATTACTAAAATTGAACTCATGGAGATCGGGTTTGAACCATAACATTATACAAACCTATGACGATCGACCCATTTTGAATATCCATTTATTTAAGCTTGGGCATAGGTCATCGACCGACTTATGACGAAACACTAACCATTTTCTTTTTTATGATATCTTCTTGTAAATCATTTCATCATTCTTGAGTTGATTCTTTTTAATGCCTAACCACATAATCCACATCGTTTCACTACAAAAAAACTGGATTGACTTATTGTAAAAATTCGTAAATAATCAGACATTATTCATGGATTACCGACGACTCAAAGTTCATAAGTAATCAGGGCGTCGGTAAATTTTCCACGAACTTTTATCCAAGTATAATTACATTTCAAGTTTTTCACAAAATTTTATGCGTGGGTATAATTTAACTTTACATTACCCACTAATACTAACCCGTAGGTAACATCATAATTTTTTTTTATTATTTATAATTAAAATTTATAATTATTAATATTTTTAACCATTGTGCCAAATAAACTATGTGATCATGTTATAATCATTATTACTATTATTAAGATCATACTTATCATTATGTTTATTAATATTATTAATAAAATTATTATTATTATAATTAATGATATTAATATTATTTTTATTTTTATTTTTATTAAACTAAACAATAATAATATTAACAATAATACAAATAATATCAATAATAGTATTAATAATATTTATAAAAAATATTAATAAAATTCATGATAATAATAATATAAATAGAATTTAAAATATTAATATTAACAATAATATTAATACTAATTATATTAAAAATAATATTAATTACAATGACAATAACACTATTAATAATAATATTATAAATATTTTAATATAAATATAAATAATTTTAATTAAAATATTCTTAATACTAAAAAAATTGTATAAATATAAATCTAATAATAATAATAAAATTAATCATAAATTAATATTATTAAAATAAAATTATAAATATTTATAATAAATATTAATAATACAAATTAAATAATTAATAACGTTAAAAGAAACTTTAATCATGTATAATAATAATAATAATTAACACTAATAAAAATAATAAAGTTATTATTATCATTAATAATAATATTATTTTTATTTTTATTTTTGTTAACAATGAAAACTGTAATATTAGTAATAATGCTAATAATATTAATAATAGTGTTTATGATATTAATAATAGTATTTACAATATTAATAATAGTGTTTACAATATTGATACAAACAAATATTAATAATATTTATAAGAATTTATCATCTTAATATAAATAATAATATTAACATTAATAAAAATAATAATACTGATAATATTATTATTAACCATAATAATAATAATAATTCTTAATAATAATATAACAAATATTTTTAATATAACTGAAAATAATATAAATAATAATATTAAAAATGTTTTTTTCATACAAATATAAAAAATGTTAAAATATTACAAGTACTAGTAATGTGAATATACATGATATTATATATCTTAGAAAATAACTCTTAAATAATAATCGACCTAGAATTTAGTTTTAGAAATAAATAAGATACAATTGGAATATTTTTTAACAAAAAAGTTGTTTAAATAAATAAAAATTAGTTATTTAATTTTTATTTTTATAATAATAACTACCAACTTCTTCTAAGAAGATATTTTGTTTTATTCTTATAAAAGCTATCAACTCTCTTTCTCAAATGTTGTTTTTTTCCTTTTCTTTGCCTTCTTTCTAAAATTCCGTCTTTTTTATGAAAGTGACTATCAAAGGTCACCACTAGATTCCTGACATTGAGTAAAGCAAGAGTGTCCGATCAGATTATTGAACAGAGTTAGGTTGCTCGTGATTTTATATTTTGGAACTCTTTTGAGTATCTCTACTCTATAGAGGTAAGCGAAGTTATTTGTATATTTTTATAGATATTTTAATTACTTGTCTTGTGAATTTGGGTAAGGTAAGCTAGTTTGAATGTTTTTAGTAGATATTGCGATTACTTGTTTTTGAGAATTCGGGTAAGGGAAGCTAATTATATGTTTTTATAAATATTAATTTGAAATATAAATTTATCTAAAATTATGATATTTAGTAAGGGAAGTCAATTATAATTACTTGTTTTATTAAGTATGAATTGGATGAATTTGAATTACATTATTTATTTAAAACTAAAAATAACAAAAAATGAATGCTAAAATCATGCAATTAACCCAAAAAGGGGTGAATCAAATAAGTGTTATCAATCACCTCATCTATTTGAGGGATGATGTGTCTATATTTGATAATGATATTGTTTATAGTCCTACAATCCTACATATTCTATAAATCATGTCTTTCTTAGGTACTAATATTACAGACATGACAAATGGGCTCATGGGCTCATGCTTTCACGAATCTATTCTTTCTAAGAGTCCATGTACTTGTCCTTGAATTAATTTTATTGGTTGGCCTATTATATCTTTACAATTGTTAGACAATTAAACATCTAAAATAATTTTCTTGACACATCATCTATTGATAAACTATCTAACAGTGCATCTATTAGAACATTTGAATATTCTTCATTATCCATATATTTTGATTATAACATTGATATCATAGCTAATAGAACTTCGGGAAAACTTGTTGCACCAAATGTTATTATTCAAATCTTATGTATTCAATTGTAAATTAAAGTTTGATTTAATAGACTTGTTGCTTAAGTTTCAAGGTTTTATAAGAAAAGACCCACATACGCATCTTAAAGAGTTTCATATTATTTATCCCACAATGAGACGAGCTGAGTCTTTGAGCTCAAAGCTTTTCCTTTTTTCATTACGGAATACAATGAATTGACCTTATTACTTTATATTGGGATATGTTAAGAAAACCTAGAAAGGATGTTTCTAGAAAAAATGTTCCCCACTAGAGTAAATATTAGAAAAGAGATATGAGACATTAGTCGAAATTTTTACTACAATAATATTTTTTTTAAAAATTATTTATCAAATAACATCTATTCAACTTTATTTTCCAAACTAACATCATTCACTATACATAGCCAGAAGAATTCTATTCCTCGGAAGCAGAATTCTCAATTCAAGTTTTGCAATTTTAAAGTTTATACCCAATCAAAATTCGAGTTATTGGGAACTGGATTCTGAAAGGGTTTTTTTAAGTTTTATATTTCTTTTTGTTTTAAAGTATAAAATTTTTTAATTTGTGTGTGACTTTTTTATTTGAAAAATCTAAAAATATATAAAAAAAATATTATAAATATTTATTGTAGAATATGAGAAATTAATTTTTTTAAAATCAAATTTTGACTGCATAAATAATATTTTAAAAAATTTAATTAAAAATGGTGAAATAAATTTGAAATTAATTGTGAGATAAAAAAAATTAAACTATCTAAATATTTAATTTAATTTAAAGATAATAAAAATATTAAAATTTTGTGAATGGCTATTCTTATTGATAAATTAAAAATTTGAAATGAAGTTGGAAATGTTAAAAAAAATTAGGAGTGTAATTTATAGATTTAAAAATAGGTAATTTTTTTTTAGTAAAAACATGAATGAAAATACAATTAAAATTTGAAAGGATTTATTATTTATTTTTAATTTATATGAGAGAAGGAGATAAAAAAAATTATGTAAGAAAAAAATCATTTATTTTCATTAAATTTATATGAAAAGTTTATTTATAGATGTTTTGAAAAATTTAATTAAATGTAATTTGTGAGAGAAAAAAGAATTAAACTATCTAAGTTAAATGTAGTTTTATTTAAAGATAAAATAAAATATTAAATTTTGTGAATGTTTATTAATGATGGTAAATTAAAAACTTGAAATGATTTGGAAAATGAAGTTGAAAATGTTAAATAAAAATCTAGGTAGTGTAATTTTTAGATTTGGAAATAAGTAAAAATATTTTATTTTCAGTAAAAACATCATTAAAAATAAAATTAAAATTTGGGAGGATTTATTTTTAATTTATATGAGACAAGGAGATAAATTAAAAAATCATTTACTTTCATTAAATTTATATGAAAATAAAGTTGTGATAATAAACCTATAAGGAGGAAAAAAAACTATTTATAGATATTTTGAAGAAATTAATTATAATGAGAATGAATTATAATAATTTTGTAACTATATTTTGTATTAAAATTAAAAAAGGAAGAAAAATTATAATAAATTATAATATTGACATTGGAATTAAATTTTGTATTTTAAGTTTGTTAAGAAAATATCAGTAATAGCAAAAATGAAATAAAATTGTTGGGTATTTTCTATAAATAATGTTAATTAAAAGGTTGAAAAATTTGAAATAAAAGTTAATTTATATGTAATGATAAAGAAAAAAAGTGAATAAGTATATCATTTAGTTTAATGAAAAAAATAAGTGTGTAAATGATAATTTCCAAAATGTGAAATTAAAAAATAAATAATAATTAAAATGAAAGATGATATAAATAAAAATGGGTATATATATATATATATATATATATATATATATATATATATATATATATATATGTATATATATATATAAGTTTAATGAGGAATATTATGTAATAATATTTGGTTATTAATTTATATATAAAAATATATACAAGAATGAAATATTTGTTTACGGCTAATTAAAGTGTAATTTATATATTAGTTAAAGGTGAATGAAAGACAATACATGAGATTGATATGCAACATAAACATGACAATAATGAAAGCACTACTAATTTAAGAAAGTGTTGATATTGTTTTGTCAAATGTAGATACTATCCTTTAAGTCTTGAACTAATTCTTGGTGTTGCACTGCGTAAATTTTTGGTTTGGACAAACAGTTCAATTCTTGTAGTTGAATCTTCACGTTGCACACTTGGGTTAAGAAGTTGAGTACTTTTCTAACGCTTAATCATTTGTTGGACGTCAACATCATTTTGTATTTGTATTGTATCATGTACAAGTTTTCGATTACGAACTCTAGCTGGACGACGTTAGTTTATTTCTGTAACTTGTTTTCGGTATCCACATGCTAATATTTCTGATATGTTGCGAAATAGCTGATTAAAAGAGCAGTTATGTGGGATTGACATTCTTTTAGGGTTGATACATGTGTAGGTTAGACCGTAACCATTTGGACTCTCTATTATGGTGGTTCATTGCATAACTACTCCATAGTAGATTATTGCTTTAGTTGAATTGATTGGGTCTTGATTTACAGAAGAGTTGGATGTAATGGGTGCGTTCAGAAGGCTTAAAATTTCCTCTGCAGATCTTGTTAGCTTGGCATATAGTTCAATCATTGTAACAAATGGAAATTGAGACTTCCACCTTAACAATTCAAAAACATTTTCATTAGTTAGTATCTGAACAACATCATACCTAATTTTCCCTTGTCTGGTTAGTTGAGGTTGGCAATAGTACAACTTCGTCAATGTTGTCTGATCTTGCAGTCCCAAAGCACCACAAACTTTCTCCTTTAAATGGGAGAAGCTACAGTTGTAAGGAATGCAGATAAATTTAGCAGATGGACATATAAAGTGGACGCCTTCGTCCTTTTCTATTATCCGACCATTTGCAACAAGATCAAAATTGTAAAAAATTTCAGTGTCTCTTATACAGAGATGGTCCATTTGAAGATAAAAGCAAAAGTTTTGGAAAGAAGGAAAAATGTTTTGCAAGTGGTGTAGGGGTGGGAGGTTGAATTTATAGTTGGATAATGATGGAGATACAAATAAAAATGGTTGTTTATGATGTGTGAAATGAATTGTGTAAAAGATGATGGACTTTTTACATGTTGTCATATCCACATTAAAAGAGAACATGTTGGTACATTGGTCCTAATGATAATCCTAATGTATGGAATCTATTTTTGAGAAGTGTGTTGTGAGGGAAAGAAATAATGGAGGAGTGATGTAGGAAAGAGGAAATAAATGTTGTTATGTTGAATACTTAAAAATTATTTTTATTTATTGAAATTATGTAGTATATCTTGAACATAAAGAGGAAATAAATGAGAAACACTCATTCATTAAATACTTCAGTTAATTATACATGGAATACTTTGTGTTAAATGAAACATAATCAATGGCGAGAACTGGATGCTCCAACAATGTTGGGACATGTTCTTTTTGTATGTCCTGGCATTTGACAATATGAACATTTTTTGAAGCGGTCATGTTGTTCCCTCATGTCCATTTAAGTCCTTATGCGACTTGACTTAGGCCTTCCTTTTGATGTTGTTTTCATGTCCGGACTTGGACATAATATTTGACGAGTGTAAGCAGGCCAGTAGTCTTCGTTTCTGAGTTCACCAAATAAGCCTTCATAGACATGAGAGACTTGTTCTAAGGTGTACACAGGTGAGATGTACATACCAAAATCGTGGTGTGCATATTTGCATGCAGCAAGCACATGGGAGCATGGTACATGTAGTTTTGAAATTTCCCACAGTCACACTACAATTCGTCCAAGCGAACTGCAAATCGACCTGGTGGTCGTACTTCTCTTGGATTTTGTCTCTCTTCTACCAAAAATCTAGTGCTCCCTCTGTCAAACGAAAGGACTGTATGAGTGTTCGCCTTTGATTGTGCATCCTCTAATGCTTTTGCTGCAACTTCAGAGTATACATGTCCGACAGTCATCATGGCTTCCACTTGTCTGCTTCTTTCCGTGAAGAATTTGTTGCAGTGGGTGTATGTTGTCATCACCATTGAAGAGATTGGAAGGTTTCTTGTTTTCTTCAAGACAGAGTTAATTGACTCAGCTGAATTGGTTGTCATATGTCCCCATCGCTGACCGTTGTCCCATGCAAAAGTCCACTTCTCTCTTGGGATATCATCTAACCATTGAGCAACCTAGGGATTTTCCTCTCTAACTATGTTGTAGTAGTAAAAAAAGCATGGCTCTATCATTCCATATGCTGTAATTATTTGTTCCAAATTGAGTTAGTTAATAAAATTGACAAAAACAAATAGAAAAAATTGAAAGACTTGTTTGAGTTAACAGATAAGGACACAAACCCATGTTGACAACATCCTTCTTGAGTGTTGTATTTCTAAATCATCTCATGAACTTTTGTGCTATGTGTAGACATGCATAGAATTATTGTTGTTCCAACCACTACCTTCTCTAGAGTATGCACTCTTTATTGATTCGTGGCGATCAGAAATAAGACAGATGCCCTCTTACGGAGTGACATATCTTCGTAGATTTCGCAAGAAAAAGAACCAAGCCTCAGCTGTTTCACCCTCTACAATGGCAAAGACAATTGGTAATATGTTATTGCGACCATCTTGCACAACTGCAACTAATAGTGTCTCTCTATATTTCCCATACAAGAAGGTTCCAACAACTTGGACCACTAGCTTGCAAAATTTAAAATCGTTAATGTATGGTTTGAATGTCTACAATACCCTCTTAAAGATAATGTGGTCTACATCCAACTGGTTACCTTCATATGCGGGTTGAGTCTTCATTTTCCAAATAAACCCAGGAACATAAAGTTGCATTGCATTTAGAAGTGATGGCAATTTTTGGTACTACTCTTCCCAATTGTCATATACCTTTTCTATTGCTAGTTGTTTTCCTAGCCATGCCTTCCTATAGGAGACTATATATTCCAAGATTGACTTCATGTGAGCTATTATGGTAGATACTGGTGTGGAAGGGTTAACTTGGATGATTTCATGAATGCTCTGTGCAATCATTCGAGAACCCAACTTATTGTGGTCTTGTGAGATCATAGGGGACACACAGGTGTGAACACTTTCCAACTTCATAATTTCTCAGTGTTGATTCTTGGCGCGTAAAATTGCTCGACATCTTCATGTACAATCATTATGAACACATTGCACTATAAGCCTTGATTAAGTTGAATATGCTACCTTGTAAGTACAATGGTTGACAATATGAAAACGATTGATGGCATCTTGAGTTTCTTCCTTTGTATTAAACCACTGTCCTACAAAAAGTGTCCCTGGAGGATAGACTACCGTGTCACGATCAAAGGCATGGCCAAATTCTGGGTCATATACAACTGGTTCAACTGGGAAGTATAGAAAGTGCTCAGGTGGTACATAAGTTGAGTTATGTTCATGTAGTTCATTGTTCGTCTATTGTACGTGCAAATCTTCTGTCTCATGATCATCTGCAGCTGCAAGGATGTCATCTTCATCCTCACTAAAAGGATCAAAGACTTCATCAGGAAGACCAACAACCTGATGCTCTTGTGGTGGTTCTTCAAGGTGTTGTTGGTTTTGGTGTTCATCTAGATTGACATATGGACCACTTAGTAGTTTGGTATATGACTGGATCTGGTCTTCCTAGTCCCCAAGATGTTGACGGGTGGGTTCGTTGAGGTCTAATGTTGGAGGGTGTGGTGTCTAGTGGGACAACAGTTGTGATTGGTGGTCGTACGCGGATGGAACTTATGATTGTTCATATGGTAAAGATGTGGGTTGAGATTGTGTTAAGTAAGATGCAAACCTTTGAAATGTGACATACAGTTTGGGTCTAGTTTGTAGTTCAATGTAGTCATAAATGTCGAACAACGCCTCAACGTCATCATCCTCAGTCATCTTAATGGTAGTGTAATGACTTACTCCTCTACCGAGTCTTGTGGGATAACGAAAGTGCATCATCGCAACCCTTTCTTATGCAATTTTCTTAGGATAAATTCTTTCATCCTTTCTAGGGTGATGCCACTTTTGAGGGCAACTACTTTTGGTGCCCTAGAAGTGAATGTCACTCCTTCAATGGGACATTCGTTCATTGATAACAATGATGTATACGGAAGCCATTTAGGTGTGTAATACAAGAAGAAAGGTGGAGGAATGAAAAAAACAAATTAGGTGTCATTCCTTCATTATTTCCATTTCTGTGTCAAAAGTCATTGTTAAACCTTATCATATTTCCTATTATTTCTTGTTATAATAAGACTGATTATTACACATCTTTTACTATATGGGATTTATTTCAACAAACACCAAACATTAATAACCCCTTCTAATCATTTTCAACACATAAGATTATAATTTCTACCACTGATATTATAAATGAACCATTAAGTTCCATCAAACCATGCCAATTAACATCATTGTTTGCAATTTATGTGTGAAAGGTCATCAAGGCTATGTTATATAAATTATCAACACAAAACATATGACATTGCATGTAATGTTACAGATTCAATTTGTCCATAACAATGTTCCAAAATCAACCCACACATATCACTACATACCATTCACCCACATTATTTGATGAACATGGCAAAGATTCGTTAATAGAGACCCACCCTGTAAATTGACGTTGTAAAATTAGCCTTCACAAACCACGAGGCATTGTTCACCCACATGGCAGTCTGAATATTGCAAAGATTTTTTAGCAGAGTGTCAGGCCAAAAGCAATGGCCCATATTGAATCTGCCCCATCAACGCTCCAAAATGAACTTTATCAAAGCACGAGGCACTATTCACCCACATTATTTCCTGAATATAGTAGAGATTCTTTAGTAAAGTGTCAGGCCAAAAGCAATGACCCATAGTAAATCTGCCCCATAAACGCTCCAAAATAAACTTTATCAAAGCACGAGGCACTGTTCACCCACATTATTTCCTGAATATTGCAGACATTCTTTAGTAGAGTGTCAGGCCAAAAGCAATGACCCATATCAAATCTGCCCCATCAACGCTCCAAAATGAACTTTATCAAAGCACGAGGCACTATTCACCCACATTATTTCCTGAACATGGCAGAGATTCTTTAACAGAGACTCAACCTTTAAATTGATGTTCTAGATTGAATGTACCCTCATCAACGTTGTAAACTTAACATTCACAAATCACAAGACACTGTTCACCCACATGATTATTTGAATATTATAGAGATTCTTTAGCAGAGTGTTAGGCCAAAAGTAATGGCTCAGATTGAATCTGCCCTATCAATGCTCTAAAATGAACTTTATCAAAGCACGAGGCACTGTTCACCCGCATTATTTCTTGAATATTACAAAGATTCTTTAGTAGAGTATTAGGCCTAAAGCAATGGCCTATTGAATTTGTCTCATCAACGCTCCAAAATGAACATTATCAAAGCACGAGGCACTGTTCACCCACATTATTTCCTAAATATTGTAGTGATTCTTTAGTAGAGTGTCAGGCCAAAAGCCATGACCCATATTGAATCTACCCCATCAACGCTTCAAAATGAACTTTATCAAAGCACGAGGCACTATTCTCCCACATTATTTCCTAAACATGGCAGAGATTCTTTAACAGAGACTCAAACTTTAAATTGACATTCCATATTGAATGTACCCTCATCAACGCTGTAAACTTAACCTTCACAAATCACAAGACACTGTTCAGTCACATGATTGTTTAAATATTGCAGAGATTCTTTAGCAAAGTGTCAGGCTAAAAGCAATGGCCTAGATTGAATATGCCCCATCAACACTCCAAAATGAACTTTAGCAAAGCACGAGGCATTGTTCACCCACATTATTTCCTGAATATTGTAGAGATTCTTTAGCAGAGTGTCAGGCCAAAAGTAATGGCCCATATTGAATCTGCCCCATCAACGCTCCAAAATGAACTTCACCAACCACGAGGCACTGTTCACTCACATGATTGTTTGAATATTGCAGAGATTCTTTAGAAGAGTGTTAGGCCAAAAGCAATGACCCATATTGAATCTTCCCCATCAACGCTCCAAAATGAACTTCACAAACCACAGGGCACTGTTCACCCATATGATTGTCTGAATTTTACAAAGATTCTTTAGTAGAGTGTCAGGCAAAAACAATGGTCCAAATTGAATTTGCCCCATCAACGTTCCAAAATGAACTTTCACAAAACACGAGGCACTATTCACCCACTTCATTTCTTGAACATGACAAATATTCTTGAGTAAAGTTGTACCCAATAAATCAATGTCCTGGATTGAATCTACCCCATCAATGCTCCAAAATCAATCTACCCATCTATAAATTTAACTTCACCAAATCTCACCATTCACGGTTGTCGCAACCGGGACGGCGATCTTAAAAAAAGTTTGAAGCTTTAATAAAACAGAGGAGTCGCCACCATAATTTGTTAAAGGAAAAAACTATGGAAAAACCAAAAATCGGATAAGGCAAGTTCACAAAACCAGATTCAAGGTCCGGGAGTCGGTTACGTGTGGGGAAGGTACTAGCACCCCCACAACGCCCGCCCTAATGCGGTACCTTTAACTAAATAAGTAAAATAAAAGAGTGTGGTTTTTTAAAATAGTTATCCTTTCCAAAAGAATATAATGCAAATAAATACAAAACAAAACATATTTTAGCTTAAAGGGGAGCTCGACAAGGATTTGACCTCGCTCCTACGTATCTCTATAAGGATAGAGAATCAGGGTTACGTAGTTCTTTAATTTGGGTATTTGTAAGGGATAATTTTGGAATTTTGAAAAATGTAGGGTGTGGATCCTAATTAAGGGAGATGCAGAAAGTAGTTCAACTAGTCAAAAGGGTATTTTTGGGATTGTAAAAAGCTGGGGTGTAGGTGCAAAAGATGGGGTGCAGAAAGCAGACACCTGACCAGAAACCCACTTATATTAAGGGTACTTTGGTAATTGAGTATAAGCACAGGTGCAGACTCAAACCAGTGGGGTGTAAAGAACAACTCCACTAGTCAGAAGCCCACTTATTTTAAGGGCAGTTTGGTAATTGAGTATAAGCACAGGTGCAGACTCAAACCAGTGGGGTGTAAAGAATAGCTCCACTAGTTAGAAGCCCAACCAGTAACCAGGGGCATTTTAGGAATTGGAAAAGCGTGGGTGCAGAACTTAATAAATAGGGGTGCAGGAAGTAACTCCACTAACTAAGGCTTGCCTATTACTAAAGGACTATTTGGTAATTGTAGGGATTGGGGGTGCAAGGCTAATTATGTGGGGTGCAGGAAGCACCCCACTAACCATGAACCATCTAGGGTTCGAAGGTGGAGGCACGAGACCCTGTTGCTGGCAGCGGCAACCATGGTTGACGAGGGTCGAGGTAGCGGCGTAGGCGGTGGCCGCCTACGGCGGCGGCGACGTCATTCGGAGTGGATAGGTGGCGTTTTCATGACGGTTTTGCGGCTGCCCGCGGTGGGGCTCACAGCGTTGTTGTCCCTGGTGGTTTTTGATGCTTTGGTGGCGGAACAACGATGCTATGGGGCTGCATTGAGGTGCTGGAAGACACATAGAGGTGTGTGTTGGTGCGTTGGAGGTGCACGGGAGGCCTTCATGGTAGTTGTGAGTTTAGTGGCATTGCTTGCGGTGGTTGCTAGTGTGATGGAGTCGTGGCTTGGAGGTTCACGGGGCGTTCTCATGGTGGTTTTGCGGCTAAGGTGAGGCCCATGATTGGCATGGTGGCTGGTGGCGCATTGGTTTTGGAGGTGTAGGTTGGTGCGAAGGATTGTGGAGACATGCAACGATGATGGTAGCAAGGAGGTGGCAACGTGGAGGTGCATTATTAGTGCGTGGTGCAGTTCCATGAAGGTATGGTAGAGGAACCGGAGGTGCAAGCTGGTGGCGCATGGCTAGTGCGTGGTGCTAGAGGTGGTTTTGGGGTTTGCAGTAGTGGTGCAGGAGGCTGGCACACTTGAGGTGGTGCTAGAGGATGGAGATGAGATAGTAAAGGAGGGCAACGAGGGGAGCAGCCAAGACGAGGAAGAGGAGGATGGTGGCTAGAGGCGGTTTGGAAGTGCAGAGTTGATACAGCGTGAAGAGGTGTCATGGCTGGTGCGTGGAAAACGCAAGGTGGCAGATCTACGGAGGAGCTGCTTGAGGTGGACTCGAGGCTTGTATGGTGGCAAGGATGACTCTTGGCAGTGATTACCTTGAATGCATGGTGTAAGGAGGTAGTGGTGAGGTGAAGGTGCGCATGGCTTGCGAGGTTAAGGCGTGAAGAGAGAGTGGTGAGGAGAGCATGGTGAAGGGGATCCGTTGTGGCACTGTGGGGGAGTCTCAGCCATGGTTATTGTATGAAGGTGCTTGATGGTATGTGGGTGCCGTGGACGAGAGGTGCATGGAGCGGCGTGGAGGTATAGGTTGGTTCGTGGAGCAAGATGTTGTGAAGGTGTTGGAAGTGCAAGGCTAAGGCGTGAAGGGAGAGTGGTGGTTTCGGGTGCAGTTTGGAGGTTGAACGCGAGGTGCTGCGACGACGTGGAAGGTGCTGAAGGTGCATGGCAGTATGGAGGGGCACATGTGGCTCTGTTTGGAGCATGCTAGGCGAGGTGCAGTTTTAGTGGTATTTTTGTGGCGTTTTGGAGGCGTTTTAGTGACGACATGTGGTGGGGTAGTGGGTGCATGCATGGGAGCAGCGTGTGGAAATGGTGGTGAGGGTTGATAGGGAAGGTGCAGGAGAGTTTGGAGGCTATTGGAGGCTTGGGTGTGTTTACGTAAGGGCCATGGTTGGGTGAGGAAGTGTAGGTTGTGTATTGATGTGTTGTTTTGAGATTAATGTTACAGCGTTGCTATGGGATTTGGTTATGGGCAGTGAAGGGCAGGGATGTGAGGCATGAGATTGAGAGGTGTGGGTGCTAGAGTTATAATATAGAGGGATTATTTGGCATAGGTTGGTGCAGATTTGGAGGTGTTGGGGACATGGTTATGGAGGATAAGATACGTGGGCATGAGAGGCGGTTACGTGATAGGTGTGGGTGATTGTCATAGGGGTGGCAAGTGTGAAGGGTTTATGAGGGAAATACACCATGCGGAGGAAGTGCTTGAGGAAGTGCTTGAGGAAGAGCTTGAGTGCATGGCGCTTGCGGTGGGGCCACTTGGATAGGGCAGAGATAAGGGTAGAGATAAGGGTAGTGCATATATGATGCCATGCGGGTGTAGGTTAATGATGGTGGATGGTGATTCGTTGGCGGGGTTGCTTGGCTCGTTATTGGAGTAATAGCGCATGGAGGAGATGCAGAGTTGTTGGGGGTTGGAATAATGAGAGATACCGTTTGCGTAAGGTTGCTTTGGAGGAAAATATAGGGGTTGTGATAAAGGTATTTGGTTTTCGTGGAGGCAGCGAATGAAGGTGGCTTGTTTAATGGTGGGAAATGGGTGTAGTTTGGGAGGTTCAATAATGTCAGAGGACTTGTTGTGGGATACTGCACGTATGGCAGTATTTTGGAGATGGGAGCAAGGAGCAGATGTTATGCATATAGTATTTATTTTTTTATTGTGAAGTGGGTGCAGTAAAACTTTGAAATGCATCCTACCAAGAGTAAAAAGCAAATTTTGTAGAAGAAAACATACCTTTGAGCTTTTTTCTTCTCAGTCAATAGTGATTCTACCTTTCTCTCTTGTCTTGTCTCTCCTTGCTCTTCTCAATGTTCTCCCCCCTTCTGTGTCTCCGTTCCCCAATATATTTTTCTTTATTTTATTCTTTTTATTATTTTTAATTGATATATCTTTTAAAAATCCAGTAGTTCAGTTTTAGAGAGGTTAAGAGAGGTTACTCTTTGACTCATTCACATTTATTGTTTTTTTAATTAAAGTTAATATTAAAGTGAATCTACCCAATAATGAGACTTAAAACACTTTTCAACGGTAAAAATCTATTTTTTATTATTAATTTATTTTATTTAAGTGGAGAACATGGATTGGTGGTTATCTGAGTGGTTTAAAAATTGTTATTTAAAATATTTATTTATTATTTTTTTAAAACAATACGTGAAGTTAAGGAGTGAGAACATGGGAGTCTACTGCCATTGACTCATTCTTTTTATTATTTTTATTATTTATTTATTATCTTGAACGTGCAGATCAAGTAAGCGGTTTGAAAACAGTTTCTTTTCTTGTTGTTTTTTTTATTATTTAATCTCCTTTTTTCCTAATATGTATATTTATTTTATTTTGCTTTTATCATTTAATTGTTTAGTTATTTAATATTTATTTATTTGTTATTCATTATTTTCGTTTTTTAATTAATTATTATTATTTTAATTATCATCTTTTAATTACCACATTTTTAGTTTTCTTTTAATGGAAAAATTTAATATATTTTTAATTACTATTATTACTATTATTTTTAACAAATTTTTAATAAACTGACTTCCCTTAATATTTCTTTTTATGAATTTTATTTTGAAACCTTATTTATTGAATATAATGAAACCAAAGTCTCTCTTTTTTTATTATTTAAATGACAATAATATAATAAAACCAGATAACACACCTTTTTTATTCTAATTTTTGTATTGTTTTATAATATGAAATAATTTACTTGCCTAGACGAAATTGGGTGTTGACAATGGTATTCTAGAAAAAACTCCTTCTAACTACATTCTTGAACTCTTTTTCATTGCAAACTAACTTTCACTCCAACAATATGTTGTTGTGGAATCAACAAAAGTATAGGTCTGCATACATTGCCAGTATGGTAAGTTTATGATATCAATTTGTTTTCAAAATCCATTTTTTTTTTGTTACCTTTTCATATTAATTTCTTCAATTTTGCAGGACCCCAAAGATGATGTTGTCGAGTCTTTTTGTCATTCAATGACAGAGCCACGCCCTTTAGCTATTCCAATCTTGGAGCAAGTAGGATTTGGTCAAATTGCAAAACTAAGGCATTTAAAAGTGGATCACGCCTTAGTAACTTCATTGGTTGAAAGGTGGAGACTTGAAACTCACACATTCCACTTTCTAACTGGTCAGTGTACCATCACATTACAAGACATTTCACTTCAACTAGGTCTCAACATAGATGGTCCACCAATTGTTGGCCCAACAATGTTTGATTGGGAGGAAATGTGTGACGCTTATCTAGGTGTTGCACCAGTGAAAGGAGAATCACTCATTGGTTCACAAGTCAAACTAAAATAGCTTAGAGAAAATATGCTTCCACTAGGTGAAGAGCCAATAGAAGAACAACTACATGCCCATTGTAGGACGTACATACTAGGTTTGATTGGAGGAGTTTTAATGCCTGATAGAACCAACAACAAAGTTCATCTTATGTATTTAACATTTTTGACTAACTTACGTATTACAACGCGATATAGTTGGGGTTCTGCTTGTTTGGCTGTGTTGTATAGGGAATTGTGCAGGTCAACATATGTCAAAGTAAAAACAATGGGTGGGTGTGCATCACTTCTGCAATCATGGGCATGGTATCACATGCCGTACATGTTAGCACCAGAAGTTGCTAAGAAGATTTGATGAAGCCAATCATTTGATGGAGTTCTAGACCTAATGATCATAAGTGGATTGCGTGAAGAATTCATGAAGATTGGTGGAGCTTTGTCTAGAACTTAGGTGGTGTGTTGTGCGTCAAGTTTGATCTCAAATCAGTGACGCAATCAATATCATTCAAGGATAAGCTCCAAGAATAAAATCTTATTTAACAAAGTTTTTGAGAAATCATTAAAATCAGATTTTGTATTTTTAAATAATTGTTTTAACTAACTGGAGAAAAACAATTGACTATTTGATAAAACAATCGATTGAATTTTTAAGACAATTGTCTATAAATAGTTGGCGCGCATTTTGAAACTGACACAAAATCATTCAAAACATTTTTCTAATCAAGAACTGTGAGTTTTCAAAAGAGAGAAAAACACCATTCCTGTTTTGTGATCAAGATCATTCTATTCTCTTACATCAAGAACTGAGGTCTGATTGATTATGGAGTTGTGCGTTAAGAGAGATTGATACATCACTAATCTGATCATCAGACTAAGCCTTCTATACCCTTTCTTCATTACTTTTGTAATCTGTTGTATAGAAGTGCTTGTATTGCTGTGTTTGTGATAATTCTTTCTTTGTATTGAATTTTGTTGTATTGTGAATTGTCTGGTGTGGTAATTTTGTTTGTACAGTGGGTTCTGTACAATGGTTGACTTGCTAAAGGGTTCAACAAGGTGTTTTCTGGAATATACAGTGGAGTTTGTATAGTTCTGTGATCTGTTGTAGGTTCAGTATAGAGTTTGTTGTGGGAAGCAGTGTATTCTTATGGTGTGCAAGTGGTTGAACTATTGTAAACTGATCGGTTTGATCTTTTATAGTAGAAATCCTTACTGTGGAGTAAGGGACTGGACCTAGCCCTTAAGGAAGGGTGAACCAGGATAAATCTTTGTGTTCTTGTTCTTTTTTGCTCACTTCTTGAACTGTTCTTGCTGATTTTCTTGATTTTCAGAATCTGATAAAAATTCTTAATTGGATTAATTGATTAACTTTCTGATAATCATTTGAGTATTCTTGAAATCATTTAATTCATCTGAATACAATTTACTCAACTTTTTTCTTAATCTAAACTATTTCCTGATTCACTGATTTTACTGTTGATCAATCTGATTTTCCAGAAAAATTGATTTTCTTGATAATTGTATAATTTCTGTTTTCAAATCTTAAACAAAATTTGTTTTGTTCGATATTTGATTCTGTATATTCAAAACTCTTTTGTAACACTTATCTGATTATTTCTTTAATTTCTTGAAGTGTTTTTATCAATTCTTTTTCCAGCACTTGCTTAACAGTTTACTGGTTTTCCAAAATTAAAATTTGTCTTCAGTTTACTAATTTTGTGTGATTGTTATTATTCTGGAATTTGTTTTGAACCTTTGTTGATTTCTTTTCATATCATCTTGAATAGTTTCTTTAAATATTTTTCATTCCTCACATTAAAAAGTACTTTTGCAAAATTTTTTAAAGGAGTTCAATTCACCCCCCTCTTGAACTTGGCCAAAACTTATTTTACAATACATTGTGCCCCTTTCTAAACAGTAACCTTCGTACCCCCTAGTTTGTAGATGGAATGGTGGCAGGGTTCTTAACTTCAGAAATGTCCCTCACAATAACCTAGTGGGGTACATATCTATGATTGACCACATACAACTTGATTAAGTAATGGACAAAATGCATTCTCTGCAATTTTATTTCAAAATTTTAAACTTTAACACAAATTTTCTAATAACAATGAATTAATGCAGTTTAAATGGAATCTGTACAAGGACTTTGACACATCGATCCCACTAGAAGCGTACAAGGATGCTGAAATTTGGACATCATGCACTCCTCTCATTTGCTTTGCAATAGTGGAATGACATCAATCTGATAGAGTTCAATTACAATTTAGTATGTTCCAACAAGTCCCTGCCCCACCTAACAACTTGGAAAAACTACACAAAATTGATATGCGGGGACGACATGACAAAAACTGGCAGACTAAGGATGCAAGGTGGATAAACATGTGGAACAACCGTTGCGAACTAACATTAACTGGTCGTCCAATTCATGGACCTTTGTTCCACAGTAGAGAGTACATGGAATGGTACATGGCCAATTCAATATATTTTTTGTTAGTGCCGCATCTACTAAATGATCCACAAACATAACAAAATCCACCACCGGAGCACACATTCCCATCTACAAGTAATTATAATCATCCATAAGAGGATCCTTGTCGACATTCATTTGCAGCTGCAATCGATTATTATTCGCCACAACAACAACCTCACCGGCATTCGTTTGCATCTAAACAATTCAATACACCTCAACGACAACCTATAATGGACGTTAGAAGACAATCATTTGCGTCCAGTTCAACTGATTTCTTTTATAACTTGGTTGGGGCAGATATAAATACATCACCTTCTGCTAATGACCGCATGCAATATATGCATCCAACACACTTTGACAATGAACCAGGAAGTTCTTCCGCTACAATGCAAATGAATACAATACCCCACAATTTGAATCCAATGGCGAACCACAACCACAACAACCACAATCACCACGACGCAACCCACAGCGTAATAGACGTTGTCGCCACTATAGAACCGGTCACCATTATGGAGACTAACATATTCTGATGTCATTAAAGATGTTGTTAGCAAAAATTCAAGTTATTAATAAATAAGTTCACCTACTCTTTCCAACATTATCCATATATTCTATACTTATTCAAAATCAAATTTTAAATTTTAAAAAATCACCATAATTTTACTAACAACTTATTTTTGACTTTAATATAACTTTATTAATTGACTTTACAATTTTAAAATTATCTACTACAATAATAACATTAGTATTATTTATTTTTCAATAATAACATTAATAGTATTTAATTTTAATTTTTTTTCATTCTCACAAATAAATAACATTTTGAACTATTTATTTTATATTTCTTTTCCAAATAGTTATTTCTTTCTCTCATATATATATTTTCTATTTTTTTAAGCACGATAAATATTTTATTTCATTTTTGTTATTACATATTTTTTTAATAAACTTAAAATACAAAATTTAATTATAATTACAATATTATAAATTATTATAATTTTCTTCCAATTTTTTAATATAAAATACAGTTATAAATTTATTGTAATTTATTATTTTTATTTATTATATAAATACAAAAAAATAAAATAATTTATTATTTATTTTCTTATTATAATTAATTGCTTAAAATATCTATAAATAATTTTTTTTCTCTCTGTATGTTTTTTATCTCAATTTTTTTTTCGTATAAATGTAATGAAATTAAATGTTTTTTCCTTTACATACTTTTTTTTTCACATAAATTAAAAATAAACTCCCAAATTTTAATTTTATTTTTAATAAAATTGTTACTTAAAACAAAATTCTTCTATTTTTATTTATTTTTAAATCTATAAATTATACTATCTAAATTTTTATTTAAATTGAGAATTGTGCTTTCAGATAATAGAATTCTAGTTATGTACAGTAAATTGTTAATTTAGGAAATAAAATTGAATAGATATTATTTGAAGAATAATTTTTTAAAATAGTATTATTGCGATAAAAATTTAGACATTAGCCAGTTAAACTATAAATACTAGAAAATATTTTAAAACACTCGTGGAAGCTGTCGATATCATTAAATCTTACTTATCAATGATTTAGTCCATGTTTATAAGAAAAAACAAACTATTTTTCTTGAGAAGCTCCAAATATTTCCTAGTCTATGTCAAATTTGTATATTGTGTTTTATGTTTTTAAATTTTCTATTTCATTATTTTAAATTTTATATTTTGTTTAAGTTTTATTCTCTTAAATGTTCCTAATATTTTTGTAATTAAGCGTAGAAAATTTAGTATTGATAGTAAATATAAAACCAATATCTTTTTCAAATTAGAAAGGTTTGTGAATGTCATTTACGGGAGCTTTATGGTATCTAAATACTTCTCCAATTTATAACGAGTCATGATATTTTGAAAGTTTTATCATTTTATAACTACTATGCAATTAAATATATCATTGTCTTAACTTAATATTTTATTTATATTTATTATTATATTATTATTATATTATTATTATTATTTGAAAACAATATTTATTATTTAAAGGGAAATTGTTACTTAGTTGTTAAGAAATCATTATTCATTTATAAAACAGTTGTTTAGAATTTCTAATAATTGAAAACTATTCAAGAAAGATTAGTGGTTTAGGATTCGGTTTTCTGTGACCTACGCGGTGTTGGCAACTATTTGACGCATCCCATGGCTCACGTTACGCTTCCAGAAAATTCATTTTTCTTGTTCCGTAGGTGATGGACTACGATTTCAGGACCGGACCTCCACTCTACAACTCTTCTTCCTCGGCATCCTCCCACCAAATGTACCCTAAGATCGCCCCTCAAGGCCACGCCGCCGCACGCCCCTCCCACCCGCACCACTCTTCTCCTCCTTCCTCTTCTCGTAAGTCACAACTCTCTCCCATCTTTCGATGTTTCCAACAGAGAAATAAGAGAGTTCATTGCATGCATTGAATATGCAAAATCTTTCTATTGATTGGTTGTGTTGACTTTTTCTGTTTTGCAATCTGCAGCGGGATTGGGTATTAGAGTTTTCATAAAGCCAGAATATAGGATCACTCCGCCGGTGAGTTTTACTGAAATTGAGATTCGAATATGAAACGTTTGCTGAGATTAAGTTGTTAAAGTTGAGACTGGATGTGTTGGTTAATTTATTTTGGTGAAAATAATGTGTTTTTTTTTTTCCTGAATGTCCTGAGAGAGCTTTTAACAGAGAAGCGTATTGTTCTACAGAAAATATGCTTTCCAAAAGATGTGTCTAACTGAAAATTATAGAATCCTTGGCTTTTTTATGTTGGGTCCTCGATGCTTGTGCGTGAACACCAATGATTGTGCACTTAAGTGCCATTTTTAATTGGCATGTTTCCTCTGCGATGCCCCTTTAATTTGTTCAGATTTTTCATTTTTCCCTATCTGGATGAACATGTCTCGTCTTTGGTTGTCTATTTTTCCTTTTTTTGTTGCTTTAGTTTGAATTGTTTAAGAAATTTTGGAAGGTTGGCTTATGAGATGGCTATTGTAAGATTTGTTATAGCTGATAGCAGTTAGCAGGAGCAATCAAACTTGAGATTGTACTGAGGATCAGGAAGAGGTTACAATATTGGAAATTGTGGGATTGTAACATAGATTATGATATCTTACTAAACTTGTACACATTCATATGTATGCAAATTAAATAACATAAACAATATAAAACTTCTTTGAATCACAGTTTAAATATTAATTAAACTGAAGTTCTGAATCATAGGAAGGAAACCAAGTCATTACATCATATGTGACAAAGCAATATAACTTAAACCAGTAGGAAGTAACCTGTACTAAATAACAACTACCAAACATGAACACTTAGATGGCTTGACCTCTGATATATTTTTCAATTTTTACATCCTCGTCACTGATGCTTGACCTTTTCACTAATTTTTGCTACAAACCCAAAACATCATCAAACATTTTCACCAATTCTATATCCTCCTCATCAAACATTCAGTTCTTTCCTCACTTCATCAGTAACACATTTATAACATCACCATCCTTTTGATTCCAGTCAAGTTGTGCTTCAAGCAGTAAACCCTCTACTGAAACGGAAAATCCTGAACACCCTAAAGTTAAAACACCGAAAGTTGATATCACAACCACCCTAAAGATAAACCCAAGACCTCATAAGCTCGAATATTGAACCTGTGCAAAGCACAGAAACAGAGAAATCCAGGCATCAATAAAGAACATAAAAGCCGAGCACCCTAAAGTTGAAACACTGAAAAGTGAAAACCCGATACCTTAAAGAAAAACCCAAGACCGCTGAAGCTTGACATTAAACCTATGAAAACATCAGAAAAAAAGTCTTAAAACCCAATTTTTAATTGTGTTCCTTCTTAGCATGGTGGAGATGGCCTCGAGGATTAGTTGAGAATTCTCCTATCAACGGCAAGCTAGGGTTCACGTGTGTAGAAGGCAAAGAGATAGAGAAAGGTCACATATGAGTTAGGGCTCAAATGGGTTTTGGTTTCATTGTAGAAAAGTGTTAGATCACCACACCCAAGAAACACAAAGAGCTAACAAAAGGAACAGAAGAATACATTGAATTGCCTCTTTATTAAATTTGCACCGAATGAAACAACAACACACATGAAACAATGGTTCCTTTCACACAGGTCTAATTCCCGTCGGAACTCAACAAAAAAATATTCTCTACTCTCCCCCCAAGGTTGGTCTCATTAAATATACCAACCTCCAAAACAAAACAACCGCCTACCCTCCTAACAACCTTAACTGACCCAACTCCTTATTTATTCATTTAATTTTCTTCTATGATAAAATTTCAACACCTTATTCTGCCCTTGTTGATCTAGCTGTCTAACAAAAAGGGGCTTGGGTTCTAATCCACAACTTGAATCAACTCCTAATGGTCCAAAAATCCGACCACAGAAATTTAACTTAAAAAATCACAAAGTCTATAATTTTCCAATTTTACATGACGATATTATTGATTCCACAAAAAGCCTGTTATGCCTGTGGTCAAACTCCCACAAGGAACATGAAATCGTAAAATCAGACAATTCCACTCTTTTTGACCAATATTTTGACTCCTCTTCCTCCTCATTTGATTTGGTTCCTTGTATTCACCACACCTGTTTCTTATCTTCATCATTCACTGAATTTTTCTCCCTCTTTAGACATCGTTTCATTTTCCTTGAGATCTCTCGGCAATTCTTTCATGTCTAAGAAACTTTTCTTAATTGATGCAGTGTCAGCTGTCATATCCACAATCATCCTTTCATGTTCACTAGTACACTTTTCCTGAGAACTCACATGATGTTCCATTCCTTATTATTCCTCCTTTATTGTATCCGATAGGTCAGACCAAACTTGTTACATTACCAACCCAGAACAGAAAAAGAACAAGTATTGGAAGAAATACACAGACTAACATAGAAACAAATGTTATTCTGGTCTATGCAAAATAGAACACAACACCTACAACGAAGGAAAATGCTTCCTTTTACATAGGTAAATATCCTGTCTAAACAGCAAAACATCGGTACCTCCTGCTCACAAGGTTGGTCCTAATATATAGACCAAACCCCTTGGACTAATCCCCCCCAAAACATAACAACCTTCCCCCCAAAATCTAACAACCTTCTTTATTTTTCAATTTCTTTCTATAATACGCCTTCCACATTTTTTCATTTCCCTTCTGCCTAACACATTGTTTATAAAATTGTTAAACTTATATGGCTAGCTGATAAGAACCTTTGTTATTACTTGAATTTCATTGTTTTTGTACTGTCCCTGCCCTTGTATAAATGGATACAAGCTCTGTATCAATGGCTTGGGTCTGTTTTGACAGTTCTGGTTTTTTCCAATGTTGTAATGTAGCCCCACTTATTACCACATTCTGGAGATATTCAACGTAGCAACTTCCAGTTCGATTTTGGATTAGAGAGAAAAATCCTCTCTGAGGCAAATAAGGAAAACCCAAATTGGAGCAAGTTTGGATTGGAAAATCTTCCAACTAAGGCTACGGAATCAGCCTCGCCAAAGGTAACTTCTCGATTTACAGTAAATTCCAATTTATGCTGTTGGATTGCATTTGTAGGTTGTGTTAATTATGTGTTTCTCCATAATTTATTACGTTGCTAGTCCATGATATGTTTGATGGTCAGTGTTTTTTTTATAAATGTAGACATCTTTGGTTGTTTCCAATTCTCAAACATTGCTTTCTTTACAGGTTTCTGTTTCAGATCCCATTGTGAGCAAATATATTGCCATGGGGCTCAGCCGAGAGGCTGTTCCCATTGCTGTTGCAAATTATGGTGATAATCCTGCCAAGGTATGTTCTTTATCCTTGTATTATTTATGGATTTATTGTTAAAATGGCAGCTCTGCCGAAAAATATGATCATTATGTATCTAAATCTGAGTTATAAGATTTGCCAGATTTTCTAAATTCTTTATGGTGATCATTATCAAATAATTTTCTAAATTCTTATTGTGAACTCAAGTGGTTTACATTTCTTTATAGTATATGTTCTGAAAATTTTTCTGTGAACCTACTGATCTTATGTCAAATTGTGAGTTTTTCATGTACAGTATTGATAAAACTGCTCAATTAAATAGTTATAACTTACATGGATACTTAATACAACTTTGCTTTTGTCTTGTTTGATATGTTATCTGACCCTCCCCTCCCTCTATCAGGATGGGGTGAGTACATGTTTAAATGCTCTTGACGTGCTTTATGCTTCAATGAAATATATCTTTTAAAGCTTAGTGAGAGTATTCCATTTGGGCTTTTCTACATGTCACTCTTCTCTGGTTCAAATAAACTTAAACTGTCGTTCGTATATTTAATTGAAGGAAAGCCCTTTCTGTGCATCGAGGGTTGTTTGGAGCATTTCCCTGAAGTCATTCGTTAGATATTTTGGACCTTATTGCCAACTTTTCGTATCATTGTTTAGACTAACACTGCCACAGTCTTAGCATTGCCACTAGCTTAACTAGGACTAGCTGACAGAAGAGGTATCCAATATTCACTGCTTTAATAATTTACTGACATATTGCGTTATTCATTTGAAGATTCCGGAATTTGTCAAGAGCTATACTCTTCTGCGTGAAATGGGATTTTCGTCAACCAGCGTGGCTGAAGCCTTGGTTATGTATGATAATGATACTGACAAAGCATTAGCTCATTTCCTTAACGGTTCATCGTGAACACGCAGAAGTATATATTTTTAGGCACCATTTATTGATAAATAATAGATTGGTGTCTTTTTAAATGATAAATAATAATAAATTTAGTGATATATGTAAATTTTATTGTCCATAAAGCTGCTCCTCTTGTTTTAGTTGTGTGGGAGACGGGGATTATCAGTAGTTTGAGTGTTTGTATAGAGAATACAAATAAAAACCCTATTTTAATATTCGTGTAAAAATTTATTACATTTATCTTAGAAATGCAATGTTGTTTTTATTGAAAACTGTTATTATTGTGAAAGTGACTAAGGTAGGTACAATCGAGTTTTTAATTATACGGTTGTAGATTTTTATGTTAAAATTGTATGGATTGCAATTTTTCTCATATTGTCCACTACTTTTTGGATAGATGAATTAGTTCAAATAAAATCTAAATTTATTGAAAAGTTAATGCAATTTAAATTTTATCTTGTTATGTATATTTTGAGTGGTAACACTATCTAATTAAAATAAGTTTATTTTGTATTTTGAACTTTGTAACGCCTCTTTACTATTTTCTTATGAATTAAGTTTTAATGCATTTTTTATTTTCTTAAATGAATGAGTTTTAATTATAATAAAAGTTAATTAAAACATTTTTTGAAGGTAGAAATTGTAGTTTAGACACTCAAAATTATAATAATAACATGATTTATGTAAAAGGTAAAATTTATGATTCAGGTAATAGTTTTACTATTTATAATTTTATACACTCTTCATAATTGTATCTATAATCCTCATTTTAACTACTTTGAAAAGAGGAGCAGAGGTGTTATGTCCTTATGAAGCGAAGAGAGAATTTAAAATAATTGGTTATGTTGAGTGCTGGATCGTGAATGCAGATGGAGTAAACTCCTACAAAAATTAACTATTGGTCTTTAATATCCTTTCAGTTTAATATTTTACTTTTACTTTTTTATCCACAGTAAGATTTCTTCCTTCCATTTTACTTTTTCTTTCCCCCGGCTTCCCGTCAAATACACGTACAGGAACACGTATGTGTTTCCCAATCCCAACAACATAGATTAGAACCGTTATTAGAAAAAGAATTTTGAAACAAATTTCAAGAAAATTTAAAATCATCTCAACTAAGGGCCCTTCAACTACATTTTTGCTTCCGATTAAGATCTAACTCAATCTTATAATCACATATATTAATGTAATCTGTGATTATAAGTAGCAGGTAGAGACTGGACGGCTGAGCTGTTGTGTTTTGGAACCGGCAGAGTAGACAGCTCAAGAGAGTTTCCCTGTCTCACCGAAACAATAACTTCTAAACAACTGCGCAGAGTGCTCCTGGAAATAACAAAAAATTTTAGGTTGTAACTGAAATTTTATATAAAAAATTATACATATGTAATTTTTGCTAAATGTTGTCCAGTAATAAATTTATATACAAAATGAATTTTGTTTATCGAACATATAAATTATAATTTCATATGATTATTTCCGACAAACTTAGTTAAAATTCAATAATAATAATAATAATAATAATAATAATAATAATAATAATAATAATAATAATAATAATGAAGTAATCAAATAATTTATATTTGAATTAGTTTAAATTTTAGTTCTTAAGTTTGAAAAAATTCGTAATTTTGTTATTTTAGTCTTTTAATTTTTCAATTATCTATAATTTTAATTCCTTGATTGTTTTTTTGCACAATTGTAACTCTTTAATTTTTAATTATTCTTAACTTTGTTAATTTTTACCTCAATTATCATAGTCTTTTGTTATTTTGATGACACACTAACACCGGAGAAAACCCATGATAATGGTGTATTTTTTTTCCAAAATTGGAAAACATAGATGTTACATGGATTTGTTAGCAAACGAAATTTGATAATAATTCAATATATTTTTAAACAAAAAATTTATTTAAAAATCAAGGATTAACAGTGTGTAAAAAGATGTTCCTTTAAGAAACTAAAATTAGGAATCAAAATTTCAGATTTTTGTAAAATATAATTTCCAAAATTACAATATTATCTTTTAAAAAAAAGCAATCTTACACTTAATTTTGAACTATAGAATTTAATATTTCTCCAACATACATATAAAGAGAAAGAGAGTGGGAGAGAGACCTGGTGACCCAGATGAACAACACAACTTTTCTTCATGAACGTGCTTCACATCAAGCCCAATAAACCAGGCTCCTGCACTAACATCAGCATGGCGATATGTACGAAGAATAAACCTGACAACTCAAAAGAACATATATTCAATCTCGAAGTTGCATGAACAGTAACTGCCTAAGTAGAATTTCCTGCAGCGAAGAATAGTGTCCTCACTTGTTTATTGAAATAAACTTTGCCAGAGCTTGAGATATCACATACATCTCTCCTGATGCATGACGAATGTATCTGTAGAAAACTAGAAATCGATTTAATAATTGAATTAAGAGGAGACAAGAATGTGCTGGTGTTATCACCAAAAATCGACAAATGGATTTAAAGGCTCAACTTATCACACTACAAGCAAAAGTAAAATATGTATCCAACTTTATCGTCCAATAGCATAATATCTCCCGAGATCAAAGTGAAATCAAAACTGGTTAACTCTGGATAATAACTTTATATATTGGGTTTGACATGTATAGAAACTGGTCGCTTACGTTTTTTTGTCACCAAATTTCCACCATTCTGGTTCGTGCCATTTATGGTTCCTGTTGAAGTTCAAAGTGGACATTGGTATTAGAATCATACCATTGAACGTTTTTTTTACAATAACAAACGTTTTCAGATAACGATATTCCATAAGGGTTCTCACGGTTCAGAGAAAACTTTTCCTGATTTCATGCACCCAATGTAAACACGAGGTTTGTCCAAATGAGTAGTAAGTGTAGCTCCGAAGGCACCTGCCCAAGAAGAAATAAGTAATTTCCAAGACATTTTAGACACCAAAAAATGGATTTAGACTGAGACCAAACAAACTGACGTATGTTTACGTAAACATCATCATTCACTTTAGCATAAAAGTAAGCATCCCATTTGTCTGCAGCTTCTGCAAAGAACAGTTGAGACTTCGTTGGGTGCTCCTCATTTGGTTCCACATAATCATCCTGCTAACAATAATCGTTGAACAGAAACAACTAATTAGCTTATTCTGTTTGAAACTTGTTCTCCAGTTATTGAAGCCACAATAAACGAAGCGAACTATCACAATAGCAGCTTAAGAACCTATGCCTGACAAACTATTCATTTGAGTTCATATATGCCTGCCATTTCAAGTTTTCATATTAGAGATATTTAAAGATCATGAGCTTATAACATCAATTAAACTAGAGCCGTTAAAAATTAGAATGGTCAAATAGTAAAGTGCCTTCTTTGTATTGATGCAATATGAAGTCTTTAAACACTTGATAAATGAACATAGGTCTTGACTCTGTTAAAATGAGCAATATACTATTGACCAAAGCAGAAGCCGTGACAAGTTTCTCAGTAGTATAATACCTGTTGACCAGCTCTCGGTAATTTCTTTTTCTAAAATTTCTTAAACCAGAATCCTCAATCATGTCATATATCCTAATAAATTGAAAAATGTAAAGAATATTGATGAAGCAAAAATCTTTGATAGAGTTATACGCACAAGGATTACGAAGTCATTATTCTGCAAATTCTCACGATCGATGTCCTTATTCAGTTTGTCGCCACGATTTGCACTGCAACATTACATATTTGTGAAAGATTCCAGTTCCAGCTGCAAAAAGTTTCCTCCCAAACCAGATTCAGAAAATGAAAATTCAAACCTTCTTCCAATAACAAATCGTGTGATAATTCCCTTTGTTTCTTCCATTTTTTTCAAAGCTGTACCTGCTTATAGTTAATCTATTAAGCATTCTTTCGCAAATGTTCTTTTGTAGTATCTATAACATAACAAAAATAGAAGGATTGATAGATAGGCTAGCTATAATACAATAATATAAATAAATGTCAGCTTTCCTAATCAATACAATGTTGGGCAAGACACATGCATATTCAGAGGCACAAGGTTGTTCAAGAGGGGGCTAACACCCCTCTTTGATATTAAACGAAAATTTATTAGGTGATGCTGAACTACACCATCCCTACACAATCCCATCATCACATGTAATAAAATAGTCTTAAATTTTTCGTGCAAATAGAATAACTTCTATATTATAATGTAGAGATTGGTTTAGATCATGGACACTTTGTACTCCTGAACTGTCCAATAATTTTTTCAAATAAACAGATTGACAACCTTATAATCAATATAACAGTTTTGTCTCATAGTTATTCATAATATTACTAATTTATGATACCAAGTTAGACTAAGTAATTGCTATACTTACCACTTCCCATCCATGCTCTACGAATTGCATCTCTGCTGTTTTTGCTGCCAAACTTCGTAAAAATTCCTATAACCGCCAATGGCTTTCTCTTAGAGTAACTTCTATTAGTCTCTATGGCATGATTAGAAACAAAACCCTCTTGTCTAGCTGTAGAAAGCTCCATCTCTAGGATATCAAGCTTCTTACGTTGTTCCCTAACGATCATGCATTTCGACATTATGGGCATCAAAGAAATTAAGAAGTTTATGAACATCAAAGGAGATTATTAGTCAAATTATATGGTAATTAAGTTTTTTCTTTTCTCATATTTTACGCTTTGATTTAATTTACCTGCAGGCTATGACTTTCAATGTATCGTCCACTGATAACGATGATTGTCCCTAGTCGTAAAATCAATGCGGTTAATTTAGGAAACGATAACCAGCAGGAGAGATTCAAATCAATATCTCAATAAATAAATGAAGTGCTAAATTTCAAATGGTGGTGCCCTTAGCGTACTCCCTATCTTACTAGTTCGTTCTAAGCACAATAATATGTACTTAATCTTTTTACAGTTGATCTAAATTTTATTATGTTTGTTTACAGTAAAAGAAAGTAATTTTTTGGTAAAAATAGTTTCTGTTTTTCTACCACATATATTTTTTTTATGAGAATAGTTGATTATAAAAAATGCAGAAAACTGCTTTTTCATTGCTTGTTTTTAAATAAGTTTCCCTAAAGATGTTAAAAATTATAATAAGTAATTATTTTATTAAAAAACACCTTTTACTCAAGAATAGTTTAAATAAACGTAACAGGGATATGGACACCACATAACGGAACCGACGTTGAGTCAGCCTGTAATTATGAAAATATAGAATATCGATATAGAGACTTGAATATTATATCACTATAAATTATATAAATTAAGATTTAGATATTTTGTAAATAAAATTAACTAAATATATAACAAAAGAATAATTTAATTTATTTATTTAAAAAGTAAAAATAAATATATATAATTTAAATATTATTTATTATATATAAAAATTATTTTTTATTTTTATAATAAGTTTATAAATTTTTAAAAAATTATTATATCAGTTTATTTTAAAATGATATTAAAACAGTATTAAAATTAACATATACCTAAAAAAATATTTTTTAAATTAGACATTTAATAGATATCTCGTGTGAGTGTCAATAACAATGCAAAAATCTATCTAATCCACACGACAAACCGCATAACTATAGTGCAAGAAACTCGGTTAACTTATGACTAATTCTCAGCCAGAAACTTACCAGTTTCAAGGACTTTTTTCTAGTTACAGCTTTTTTTACATTTATAAAATTCGAATTCTACTTGCAGAAACGACATGATTATTGTGCATGTTTTTTAAAATGAAACTTAATAAAATAAATCATAAAATTCAACATAAAGAGAATGTAGGTGTGTGCTAGTATTATTGTACCTGCCCTGTTATCATCTCAAGCTCTTTTACGAGATAAATCCTGTCCTCAGTGTTCTGCCATAATCTGGCGAAGAAAAGATTAAGAATTTCAGTAGCATAGTTGGCTGAAACTTGTATGTCGTGGTAAAGCAAAAGAAACACTCAAAACAGAAACTCAACCAATTCTTAATGCACATAGAAACCAGAGCAATGAATAAAGAAAACCTTCCAGCGACGTAGATAGACGCAAAAGAAGCAATCATGCATATGAGGAGAGAAGGCATGGTGGATCGATGAATAATATTAGAAAGTCTTTTGGGTCGATTCATTAACTAAGCATTTGTTTGATGAAGTGTTAAATTTAAACGCAGAGAATGTAGCCAGATAGAAGCAACGAGGGATATGAGGATGGTGAGAGTGTGGTTGGTGTATGGCTTTCAGTAATGGGTGCAGCTTACCAATCACCAACACTTTGCCTCCGCTTGCTTCCTTAATATTGTTTTATTTGGTGAAATATATATGCTTCTCTTTTCACGAGTTTGTTAATTTTACAGTGTTTTTCTTTATACGGTCATTTATGTTGTGTTTCTTTCTAAACATGCACTATTCAAGCGAAAATCCCAAAAACAAAATTAAAAACACTAAAAACAAGGTGAGATTTGAAACAGAAACACACCGGGTTTGTGAAAAAATATACATAAACAATAATAAAGTATTTACTATATAATCAAATATAAAAAACATAATAAATTGGATTCGTTAATATTTTATTATTATTTATCTTCCATAAATATTAATAATTTTTGTAATAATTGTATTATTAATATTTTATTAATATATATATATATATATATATATATATATATATATATTACACTATAATAAATTAAAATATTAAAATAAAATAAAATAATTTAATTTAATTTAATTTAATATTTTATTAATATATGTTATTATTTATGTAAATAAGTAATTAAAATAAAAAATACTAAAAACTAATAAAATAATTAATTTAATATTTTATTAATAGTTATGTTTTATATTATAATAAAAGAAATAATTAAAATAAGAAATATTAAAATAATAAATAAATTAAATTAATATAAACTTTTATATTCTGTAAATTAATTAATTTTAATATATTATTATTTTGAAATAGAACTCTTTTATTTATTAAGATTTTATAATAAATTTTATTTTAATTATAATTTTTTAAACAAAGTTCAGATATAATGCCGTCAATTGAAATTTATTAAAAAAAAAAAATAAAAAATCATGAGGAGACTAAGTTAAACCTATGAAAACAAAGAAACAAAGTAACCACCAAACTAACCTAAAAAGGTAATATGATAAAGTAAACAAACAAAACTAAAGTGAATCACCATAGAGGTCAATCCTCTATGTTATAACATAAAACAACAAAAGAATGAAAACCAACACTTAGGAAATAATCTTACATCATCTTCCCTACGACAGAAAATAAAATAATCATTACATGTGCTCTATAAATAGTGAAAAAGTAACAGGAGAAAAATATACTTTTTATATTTAATTCAAGTCATACTAAACCTCTAATAACTGTATTGACTTATGCATCGGAATGCCTTCTGCAGCTATAGGTACCTTCCCTTATTCTAGACATCGAAGATCGGAGACCGACAAATGAACTGTTAGAATTGATATCTTAAAAATATTGTTGTTACCTCAAGGTCCCATAAAGCATAATATTAATATTACTGACATTTCTTATATATCGACACTTAGTATAAATTTAAAATTTGATGGTTAAATATTAAACTTTTGATTCTTTTATTTTATATTATATTATATTATATTATAT
>Ga0209489_100585_pt1 | contig 70210 bp, 29 predicted proteins | sample SiratrowhiteBW_FD_187527 | JGI IMG/M metagenome (GOLD analysis project Ga0209489, IMG submission 187527) | Root nodule microbial communities of legume samples collected from California, USA - Siratro white BW (SPAdes) (version 2) | ecosystem: Host-associated > Plants > Roots > Nodule | place... | reverse complement strand
AAGGAAATAAAAAATCCCCAAAAAAAAAAAAAAACAAATAGTCACACATGTTTGACTTTTATTTTCCATTGCAGTTATTCACCTGGATTCTATTTCAACTTGACATCAAAAATGTATTTCTACATGATGACCTTGATGAAAAAAGTCTAAATGGAGCAACCTCTTTGATTTGTTGCTCAGGGAAAGTCATCTAAGAATGTATCAAAGTCTATTCTAGCAAGGTTTGTTTGGCCTAGTGTACCACCTATTATCGAACCACCCACAAATATTTAATCTCACGCTCAAGATGTCCAATCCTCAAAGTGAGGGGGTGTGTTGAAGATTCCTTATCTACTACAGATATGGCTAAATTACAATATATAAGTGGGTATAAACCCCACCTTACAAGCCTATTTTGTGAGGTTAGGTTAGACTTAAGATCCACTCTCTAAGAAGTCCAATGTATTTGTGCTCTCTATTTTGCATAGTATCATAGTAGTACCATCCTTCATTACATATTTTGTCACAACGTTTATTGAGTCCTAAAAAGAAAAAGTAATGGAACTCCAATTGCCACCTTTTCCAAAGTGTCTCTTGTTTCCATCATAATTGTCGTTCACAGCCAACTTTTTTGTTTACACGCCCTATGCTCACCTCTTATCAAATGCATTTGGCTTTGTCTATGTCCCAAATGCACTAAACCTAAATTTATCCTAAATTCATTAGCCATGTCTTTGTTCCAAATGCATTAGCATTGTTTGTCACAAATGCACTAGTCTCGTTTTTGTCTCCAATGCAATGGCCTAATCTATTTCCGAGATGCATTTGCTTCATCCCTATCCAAAAAGTCATTTTGAGATCCCTTGTTGGAAATCTCACATCAACTAGAATATGACCGAATTATAATACATAAATAGTATCTAATATAGTACCTAGGGCCTCTTGAAAACCATGTTGATCCAATGGACCCGTCGTCTCAGACGAAGAGCTTTTCTGTGAACCCATTTTCAAGGTGTGCTCACTATTCCAATGGCATCTTTCATGACTTCCCGAAAATCTTCATTTGCTCCAACAACCACAAGGTTAAACTCGCCCAATGTCGATCTACACGATCACCCAAAGGCTGACCGAAAACAATGCGTAATGCACCCTCACATGTGTCTTTTCCATTTGCATATTCACTACCCTTGTTGACATGTGGCAGCACATGTGGTGACATCTACCATTCGGCCACCAATTGTCCTTATTGCCTATCCAAACATAACCCGATGGTTGTGGTTTCATTGGACTACGTTTGGCTATTCAACTTGAGGTTCTCTCTCCTACAATTATTTTATTATGACTTTTTTCCCCTTGATTTAAAAGAAAAAAATCTTCCAATACAACTAACCCGACTCATATAACTTTGACAACATATGAGGACTTTCTCAAATGGTGTGAAACTCCCCAATCTACTAGTAACACTGCTTTGGTAGCACACCAATAACTCTTTTGTTTGTCTTTCTCAATCTCCTTCCCTGAGTCCTTAGATCATTGATTGTGGTACAACTGATCATATATCTGGTAATTGTTGTTTTCTCTTCACTTACTACTACTGACAATTTGCCTTCCAGACCTATACTATATGGTAGTAAATGTTAGGCTTTAAAGGAATAAGAAAAAATAAGTCGAAGTGTAAGTGAAAATGTTTAGATGGATGTGTGGACACACAATAAGGAACACGAAACACAGTGATCTATATGAACTTCCAAAGATGTATTGTTGTAACATTGAGTAGAGGATAACAAAAAATTAGGTTAAGAAGATTTGAACGTATGAAAACATAGCACTGACGAGGAGTGTAGATAACATTTAGCTTGAGCCCAATAACATCGGTGATGCATGTAGCCAACCTCACCTAGTGAGATAAATTGTTGTTGTAGATGGTGCTTATTGTCATAATGTTGAATACAAATTCAGATTATTCCGAAATAATATTTTTATTTTACTCTATCTACTCTAGCATATTCAAACTTTAAAGTACTAAAATTAATGCACCGAACTAAAGAAATGTACCGGGAATAGAAGAGGTTTCATCTTAAAAGTTCTCATCAAAGCATTCACTTCAACACCAGGAACCTGTAAATTTGACCAGACAAAACATTAATGAACAGATGAAAAGAATCACAACTATCTACCATAAAATTGAATAAGGTATAAATATAAAAAATTAATCACCATACACAATCCTTATCATCATAATATGTTATTATGTATATGTGTGTGTACAGAGAAAACTCTGGAAATTCTCCCATTTACAAACAATTTTCTTATCGCTAAAGAGTTGTACGCTACTTTGGATACCACGGCACTTAATGGACCACAGCAGGAGTAGCAGCAAGACTAATTAGGGATGCTGTCAGTACTAACAATAATCGAAACAGAGTGGAATATGAAGGACTAACCAAATCCGACAGGAAATACATACTTTCAAATTTCTAAACTAAATTTGAGAATGCATAAAATTTTAAGGATAGTTGGTTCCATGGTAGTGGCATGCTATACAAGCATCTAAATGTGGTCAAGGGTAAACTTTATAATTGCACTAAAACAAAATTCCTTCAGCACAAAATGAGATGGGTCTATGCTCAATCCACAATTCAAGCCCGAAGGGCTTTTGTGTTAGCTTCTGGTGTTAGGTACATGTCAAAGAATAGCTAAATAGTTAATTGTTGACAAAAAAAGAACTCAATTGGAAATAAAACTAGTATGAATGCAGATTACAGGAGAACTTTGCATTCACCGGTGAAAAATGATTGGCTATTTTAAAGGATAACTAGCAAAAATAAAAGACCCAATTGTCTAAATGAACTCGTATACTAAACAAGAATTACATTTGACTAAACTACTGTTTGTGTTTGTGAGATTGCGTGAAAGAAAAGTACCTGACACATAAGATGAAACTCTCCTTCTTCAGGATGAATGCCAAAGTCTCCTGATGCTTCTAAAGGAACACTGCCAAACCAGCCACTTGCATTGTGTAAAAATATTCTTTGACCACGAAAACATAAACTCGCTGATATGTTCTTCAATGACATACAAAAAATATAACAAAAGGGGGGAAAACAAATTTCAATTTCATGGCATGAAAAACACAGCGTTTACATATCAATATGCCTAAATACTTCACATGTGTGATAAAAGGTACAGAAGTCATCAAAAGTTATGCTGATGCAGTTCATAATAGTAAAAGAAGTATTTCATTAAGAAGATAAATTCAAAGATGGAGATAAAAGACACTTCTCAAAAGTGAGAATACAAAATATAAGTAAATATAACTGCACAAAGCTACTCATCCCATTATGAATTATGATATTTGTAAGGGAATCTCCTTCAAAAAGATATTTCAAAGTAGAACACTTAAAAAAGAGAGAAAGTTACAAAGGTTGCAGACCTGTATAAAAAACAGATAAAAAAGAAGCACCCTGCATGATCATTTACCATATACAATCTATAAAACAAAACTAAAATTATCAGAGTACCAAGGAGCTACCAAAGTGCAAAAACACCATTGTTGAGGACTGCTCGCCCAAGAAAAAAAGAATAAGCTCTTGGATGTGAAGGGTTGCAACAATGAACTTTTCATAGATATGTTTGTTGAATGTGTGTCAGAGTCACAAGGGATTCTCTATTTATAATGACCAAGAATACAAAATATGGAAACAAAAATAAAGATTAATAACAGACACAATCCCTGATTATTAGATATACATATTTTCCTATTTATAGAGCATCTAATCATAACATTATCCAACTTACATTAATCTAAAGGTTGTAAATAATGGTCCACAATAGATATATGTGGTCCATCGTAGCAGCCTTCTAATTTTAGTCCTGTATTGCACTTGACTAATAAATAGCACCTTTTAAAATTCCATACGGCAACAAAGCATATGTTGAGTGAACAATATAAAATGCAAAACTTGAGTTATTTTTCAAATAACACCAACCCCAATCACATTAAATAAGGAATACATTTTCCTATTTATAGAGCATCTAATCATAACATTATCCAACTTACATTAATCTAAAGGTTGTAAATAATGGTCCACAATAGATATATGTGGTCCATCGTAGCAGCCTTCTAATTTTAGTCCTGTAATTGCACTTGACTAATAAATAGCACCTTTTAAAATTCCATACGGCAACAAAGCATATGTTGAGTGAACAATATAAAATGCAAAACTTGAGTTATTTTTCAAATAACACCAACCCCAATCACATTAAATAAGGAATACCAGATATAGAAAAGAAGAAACTTCAAGTGTCATAAGAGGAGAGTATAGAATTTGTACGGAAAAAGATGATGGAGCATCCAATGGTTGGAAATCCAACCCTATCACATCAAGTTGTCCATGGAAATTTGGAAAAGTCTCCCCCTTAGACATGCACAAGTGAACCTAAACATAAGGTAACAAAACAAATACATAATATAAGAAGAATTAGCATCATGCAAAGATATTTATAACAGTATTAAGAACTGGCGGTAACATGACACATAAAGTTCCAAAGCAGAATCTGAACCAAAAACATAGGACTTGTGTCCCTGTGAAATAAAATGCTAGTTCATCAAATAATATACTAAACGTCTATTTATGGTTTAGACCCTAAAATTTGAGGTAAATCTTGTTTTAGTCCTTTGAGTTAAAAAAGTTTTTTTCGTACCTTGAATTTAGTAAAAATATGGTTTAAGTCCCTTAATAATAAATTTGAGAGACTAAAAACAATTTTAAGAAACTTATTTTAGTCCCTCAAATTTAGTATTTAGGGACTAAAATCAGAATTATCACAAATTTCAAAGACAAATTATAATTAAGCCCGTATTAAAATTTAGCAATTGAATCAATAAAACAGGGAAAAGGAGCTCCTGTTTACATATCCAAAGTAATATCCACAGATGGAAATATTTATTGTCAAAGAAAACTGGAAATAGACTTTAAAATTACTAAAAGCAAATATGAACACTATAACAAAATGTTGTGGGTATGCATCAATTGTCTTGTAATTGATCCCATATAATCAAGAATACCTTGATTATTTATTCCAATGTCATATCCAATATATCAAATCTATTATATTTATTATTTTGATTCATTTTTCTCAATATAAATGAAGCACATGCCTTGTCTTAGAAAACACAAGGTTTCAATTAAATGTTTCTCTCTTTCTTAGAGTTTAACATGGTATCTAGAGCATATTTCAAAACCATGTTGGCCCGTTACACCCACTGTCTCCAAAGGATTTTCTTCTGCCAACCTTTCTTCCATATTGTTCAATACAAAAAAGATCAACTAATATATAGACTTGGAGGTCCACATAAAGTTGAAACAGAATAAGGCCCATGCATGGCCCAAATTGAGAAAACATAACAGTCAAAATATAACTAACATTGAACATTACTAATACAAGTTCACATTCGTTGTTCCACTAGCGACCTACTTTTTCTACAACCAACCTTCGCCCAAGTCGCATCCCATGTGCTCATATCCTTGTAGTCACTACTCCATTAGAATTTGTTTGGTGGTCCAATCTACTTTTCCCTCTCCCTAGGTTCTTTTTCAGCTTTCCACAAAAAAAAGTATCTTCCAACACATCAACCTCCATAATAGATTCTCCCATCTTTTCTAACCATATTCTTAGGTGTACTTGAAAACTCAGTCACGTAACTATTTAAAAACTATAGAGTAGGTGTGGTGTCTCTTAATTTTTTACTTTTATTCTATTTAATTTCAACATTAGCCTTTGATTTCATTGTTATACAACCTTTTAGGATCACTTAACTCTTCTCTCAAAAGTCAAACACCACTTCATTGTTCTCTAATCCATTCTCGTTGTTGAAATGTAACGTTATTTTATTGTTATTTCTTTTGTATGCATCCAGCTTTAAGGTAAGTGCCTTGCCTCTTTTTGTAACCATATACATACATACATACATATATATATAAATAAATATTTATATACACACATCAATAAAAGGTAAAACAGCGTAAGTTGAATACACTATATTTTCTCCATTGTATTTATTGAAGCTGGTATTGAGAGTCTTGGTCACCTCTGTCCATTATCTCCTGCAATCATCACCGTCATTCGTCATCGTCTTTCTTTTGACAAAATCAGGGTTAGGTGCACCACAAGGAGTGTAACCCATCTCCAATGGTTGCTTGCTCAAGATTTCTTCGATGCTCCACCACATACCACTCACCGCCAACCCCTCATCAAGTGTGTGTCTCCCACGAGCCATCTTCCTAATGTTAGAATCACACCAAACGGCCATCATTCATCTCGTGGGCACCTTCTAGGCATGTTTCTACCTTGTCCTCTTGGTTCATTGGTAACAGTTCATGGCTAGGTTTTATTCCCCCATCCAGGCTAATGTTTTTCCTTCTCTTCTCAAATTTGTTTGTGGTTATTTGGGGAATGGATGGCTTCTAGATTTTTGGCTACTCCTACTACTACCACAGCAAAGCTCAACTGGAAAAACTATTCATCTTGGCGCATCCATGGAGTTATGGTTTCTTGGTCAAGGATACCACGACCATTTGGAAAAGGATGTGACTTATTTCGGATGGAGAAAAACCTTAGTGGCAGAAATTGGACTTCCAGTTATGTGTTGTTCTATGGCAATCAGTTGAACAAGATGTCTTAGAAATCCCTTTTGAAAAAAGGCTCAAGATATTTTTGCTAATGACATTCACCGTCTCTTTGATGCAACTCGAAGAGTAGCCCCTCTCACATAGACCAATCATGATATGATCTCACATGTAGCAAAGGCTTGGGCTATAGCAGAATAATTGAAGAGATTTTTGGTGGTTGATTCATCCGAGGATATCATCAAAAAGCTTGATAAGCTATGCACGGTCCTAACTCTGAGAAGCCTACACTCAGATTTTGATCATGTACGTGACCAAATTTTAGTGGTGATCAGATTACATCAGTTGGCAACACAGTCACTAGACTTCTTCGGGTGCCTACCTTGTTAAAAGAAGAAAATTCAGTTGATGTTATTGATACATCAGCAATGGTAGCACCACGAGGAGGAGGAGGAGGTTGTAGCAACCCAGGAGGACGTGGTGGCTGGAGTGGGAGTCCTTAATGCTCATATTGCAATAGAATGGGTCACATCCAAGAAAATTGTTATTCCTTGCATGGTTTTTCCAACAAAACTTCTCATGTGTCTAAATCTAAAAATTCAGGATCGAAAATTTCTAATGAACAATACCAAGAAATTTTGAGGTACAAGTCTGAGAAATCAATCTTCGTATTTCAAGTTTTATAGATGGGACATTATTTTATTTCAAAATCTGAATATAATAGTCATAACTCGAAGTGCTCCTTGGTGTATTTCTAAAAAGGAATCATTTTAATCCTCTTCAATATCAAGTGTGTCAACTGCATGCATTTCTCAATCTATGGAAGGTCTCAGTCCATTGATTCCCAATTTAGGTGCCTCAAACCATATCTCAACTAAAATTTCTTCACCTTCCTCCATTTCTTCCCCGAAAATTTCTTCATCTTGTTATTGTTGCTAATGGATCCAAAGTGGCATCTCAAGGAGTTGCCCAAGTTTATTTATCCTGTTCACTAAATTTAAATTCAGTCTTGTTCACTCCTCATTGTCCGTACAATTTTATCTGAGTCAATTGACTCATTCTTCAGACTGTTCTATGACCGTTACTGCTCATTCCTTTTCTATATAGGAACATTGTACGGGTCATCTGATAGGAGAAGGACATGAGTCACACGGGGTCTTAATTATCCGAAACTAAGTCCCTCAATATCTTGTTTTGCAATTTCAACCTGAACTTTTGAATGATAGTCTAGGCCACCCAAGTTTATCTAAGTTGAAGATGATGGTTCCTAGTCTCACACATTAAGCTTTAGATTGTGAATCTTATCTGTTACGAAAACATGTTAGATCTTCTTTTCCTAAAAGATCTGAAACACAATGAAATTCTGTTTTTTCTAATATTATTCTGATATTTGGGGACCAAGTTGCATCACTTCTTTGGGCTTTAATTATTTTCTAACCTTCATTGATGAATTCTCTCAATGTACTTGGGTTTATTTAATGAAAGACATATTTGAAATTTTATCCATATTTATGTCTTTCTTCAATGAAATTAAGAACCAATTTGGAAAAATAATTAAAATTCACAAAAGTGATAATGCTAAAGAATATTCTTCGGCTGCATTTTCTTCATTCTTATCTTTCTAGAGAATTTTACATCAATCAGCATGTCCTCATACTCCACAACAAAATGGTATGGCAGAGACTAAGAATAGACATCTCATTGAAATTGCATGTTCCCTAATGTTGAATACTAATGTTCTTGTTCATTATTGGGGATATACAGTCCTCACAACCAATCACTCACATTGCTCAAGGCGGTTCGGCTTTAACTCAAACTTTTGTTACAGTCAGGAGGCAAGGCTTAGGTCTATAGAACCACTAAACCAGTCACAAGTACTATACTTACCACATATATCTAAGTAGATGTTGAGTTTGATATTTAACATTATGTGTGATAAAATTAGTGTTTAACTCAAAAGAAAAATCTTCATGAAGTATCAAATAGAATAGAAAAGTAAATGAACTAAAGTTAGAAACACACCTCGCCACTAGCCCTCCCTTTAGACCATATAATTGGAATTTCAAGAATCCTTTCAAACAACTGCACCAAACTCAAGCCAAACAAACTACATAAGCAATTTGTAGAACTTAAATGGCAAAGCAAGAAATATTGGAACATTAACTATTATAAATGTTACCGGGACAGAAAGATTATCAATTTTCAAATTAGCATGCCAATTCTGCTCAATAGTGTCAACAAAAACATTGGCAGACAACCAGCCTCCATCTTCAGATATAATATCTGATCTCCAAGTATTACAATTTCCACTCAGATCCACATGTATGCGACTATAGTGGTTTTGGAACTTTACATGTCCATTGACATTCTCCATCTCCCTAAAAGCAAGAGTAAAAAAACCTTCAATTCACAGACCATCATCATTTGATTACAATATAAAAACATCATTCATAATATATACAAAAGCTGATATTATGAAAAGATTGTATTGAGATTTAATAAATTAAAGACCGAAATTGGTTTAGAACAATTTATTAATTTCATTATAACTCTTTCCTTTTCTTTAGCTGTGTATATTTAAGGAAATTAGACAAAATTAAATATCTTGTAGATTTTGCAATATTCTTCCCTGATTATGGGAATCCTCAAGTACAGCTCTATCTTAGATATATGTATAGAAAGCTGGGAGACTCCCAAGCAACTTTGTGGCTCATATCCTGTGCTTTTCTCTCTGTTTTGAGTTAGATTCATGTTACAAGCACTACATCTCACAAAACAATTTATGCTCAATAATCTAAAACAATCTACTAAAAATATCCAAATCGAAACAAGTTTATTCTACAAAACCAAGATTAACACTACTCTTATAAAATATTAAAAAATTTCATATCACTCAGTCTATTCAGTAAGTTCAATTTACAATACGAAAGTGACATCACTAGAAGATATAAATACTAACATGACAAACTAAATTGGAACCCTTATTATGTAGTCAAACTTGTAGAATAGATATTAAATATAGGTAGTAAGTAGTTGTATTGGAAAACTACTATATGAGTTGTCTACTTATTAGCATTAACTACCTTTTGGTGTTCCTTATGTAATTTTCTTCTATAAATAACAAAGATCAGCTGAGAGATAATCAATCTCTTAAGCTCTTTTTATCATATTTTCAGTCTTAAGTTAGTATCAGCGGGTTGATCCCTCTACTAGTTTTATGGTTGTCCACCGCTATCCACCATCATCCTCCATTGTTGTTGTCTCTCCCTAGTCATTGTTTTGTTATGAAGAACACCTAGTCTGGTTCGTCTCAACGAGATACAGTGAATACACCATTGTGCACCACCACCGGCCACCTTTTTATCTAATGACCTCTAGATCTAGTGCGTCTAGTCGTGCAATGTCCAACCCACCTAGACATGTCCACTAGTTCTCCACCACAGGCGTCATCTCTCCACTATAGCTCGAAGCGTGAAGGTCACTCGCCACCTTCCCATCACTTGAACAACTTCGCATCTTCTCCACAAGGCTCATCAAACCTTCTTGTCCCTTTGTTGACCCTTGTTTCTCCGCTTTCAGCTTTGGTTAAGAGGCTCCTCTCTCCTTATCTCTCATTCTCTACCTCCACCACTATTTCTCGACTTTAACAGTTGGCGCGCTAACTGTAGAGTGTAGATTGTTGCTAAAATTTTAATTACTGCTGAATTCTTCATTCAATATGCCTTCCTTTACTCAAAGTGGATACAAACATCCACAATGTATTCATTATTTTGTCACTTTTATTAATGAATATTTTTGTTGTAGTTGGGTTCACTCTTTTAAACTCACATGGCATTTCACACTTATCAATCTATCCTCATACACTTCAGCAAAATGGTATAGCAGAGAGAAGAATAGACACTTAGTTGAAACTACTCGTAACTTGCTGCTTGGTGCCAATGTAGTTGTCCTTCAAAAGGGTGATGTCATTCTTATTGTTTGTTATCTTATTAATAGAATGTCATTTCTTCTTTGGACAACAAAGTTTCATATTCCATTCTGTTTCCGAATGAACCACTGTTTCAGATTTCTCAACTCTTGGTTGTATGTGTCGTGTACATGATGTTTCTCCAAGTTTGGATTAAGTTTCAGCTCGAACTATCAAATCTGTCTTTTTAGGATATTCTTGTCTTCAATAAAGGTACCAATGTTATTCACCTAACATTAAAATATATTACAAGTCTGCAAGTGTCACCTTTTTGAAGAAACTCCTTTCTTCTCTTCCTCCATACAATATGTTAGCTCTGTCCAACAAGTCTTGCTTATGCTTTTAGTTGAGCGCTTTGTGTATCCTACTCCTAACATTGTTCCAACATCTCCCAATAATTCAAATCCTTCTCATTATCACAATTCACACCTTTTTATCCTCCTTTTATCACCTCCAACGACTGACTCCAATGACTAGTCCAATACCAGATGGTGAATCCTCTTATCAAGTCTTTTACCATTGTCATTCCATACTATTTCTTTTGATAATGAAGATTTCATTTGGCCTATTGCTATTTGGAAAGGTACTCGCTCTGTACACAATCCTCAACTTATTTACAATTTTCAAAGCTATCATTGTTTGTCCCCTTCCTATTATTCTTTTATCTCCTTATCTTCCATTAACGTTCCTAAAACTGTGAAAGAGGCACTTGATCATCCTACATAGCGACAAGCCATGATTGATAAAATGTTGCCTCTTGAACGTAATGGTACATGGGACTTAGTTCCTTTTCCACCTAGATAAACGGTTGTTGATTATCGTTGGGTTTACGTAATTAAAGTTGGACCAAATGGTAAACTCGATCGCCTCAAGGCCAAATTAGAGGTCAAAGGATATACTCAGGTACCTTCATCATGGCGATACGTTCTCCCATAGCCAAAATGACTATTGTGTGTCTCTTCTTTGCAATGATAGTTATACGTCATTGGTCTCTCCATCAATTAGATATCAAAAATGTTTTCCTTCATGGTGATCTAGAAGAGGAGATTAACATGGAGCAACCTCCTAGTTTTGTTGCTTAGGGGGAGACTGACTTGGTTTGTAAGTTACATAAGTCTCTATGGTCTCGAGCAATCTCCTCTTGCTTGGTTTGGCAAAATTCAGTGACATTGTTCAAACTTTTGGAATGAAACACAGTGAGGAAGATCACTTTTTATTGCCATACCTCTCTTGGAAAATGTGTTAATTTAATCGTATATGTTGATTATATAGTTATTACAGGAAATGATGGTACTAGAATCTAGCAACTAAATGAACACTTTTGTAATCACTTTCAAACCAAAGACCTTGGAAGTCTCAAATACTTTCTAGGCATTGAAGTGGCTCAATCAAAGGAAGGCATTGTAGCTTCGCATAGGAAATATACTTTAGATATCTTGGAAGAAACAGGCATGATTGACTATAGACCAGTAGATAGCCCTATGGATCCAAATCAAAAATTAATGGCAAAACAAGGTGAAATTTTCTGTGACCCAAAGACATAGAAGACTTGTTGAGAAACTTATTATCTCATTATCACTAGACCTTATCTATCTTTTGCAATGGTTGTTATTAGTTAGTTCAGAAAATTCCTTGTATTGATCATTGGAATGCTATCATCCACATCTTAAGATACCACAAAAGGGCTCCAGGGGATGGTCCTCTATTGTACAAAGATTAAGGGAATATCCAAATTTGCGGGTATTGTGATGTTGATTGGGCAAGATCGCCTATGGATAGACGCTCCACTACAGGTTATTGTGTTCTCATTGAAAGAAATATTATTTTTTGGAAAAGCAAGAAACAAAATGAGGTTGTTCGATCTAGTGCTCAAGCTAAATATAAGGTAATGGAGTCTCTTACTTGTAAACTTGTATGGGTGAAACAATTTATTCAATAATTAAAATAGTATAAGATCCAAAAAAATGGAGATATTGTGATAACCAAGTTGCTCTCCACATTGCTTCCAATCCAATGTTCCATGAGAGGACTAAACACATAGAACTTGACTTGACTATCATTTTTTATCTAGGAAAATTGTTGTCCAAAGAAATTTGTACTGAGTTTTCGGATCCAATGACCAACTTGCAGAAGTATTGACAAAATCCTTAAGGGGACTTCGAATTGAATTTATTTGTTCCAAGCTTGGTACATACAAATTGTTTGCTCCAGCTTGAGGGGGAGCTTAAATATAGATGGTAAGTAGTTGTATTGGAAAATTGTTATGAGTTGTTTACTTATTAGCATTAATTGGTATTCCTGACGCAATTTTCTTCTCTAAATAATAAAGATCAGTTCAAAGATAATCAATCTCTTAAGCTCCTTTTATCATATGTTAAGTCTTAAGTAAACTAACAGTCTACAGTTTCCATTTTTCAAGATCAATAACATAGAGTAACTACACTCATTTTAGTTCACTGCAATGATATAAGGAATATAAATGTGGCCCTGCCACAAAAGCAAACTTCAATTTAATCCCTCAATATTGAAAAATGACATCTAAAATACCCTTTCTGTTTTATCCAAAGAATAAATATAAAAAAAAATATTCGTTTAAATGAGCCTTAACTTACTCTTTAGAAACTAAATTCAAAATTTTCAAGTTTCAAGGATACACATAAGGAAGAAATTGTTTTTCCATATTACAATTATATCAAAGCTCAAGAAACTAAAATAGAAAAAAAAATCATGAGCCATAATTACTTGATAAAAACAAATATTAAGACTTCAGATAACATTATTAATGGTAGCATGTCTATTTTATAGAACTTGATAAGCAAAAGCAGAAGAATTATATTATATTCATCTGCATGCTCATAATCTTGCAATACACACTTGTTTGGTTGGCACACAGAAGAAGGTAAAAGGAAACTAAAAATACATACTTAATAAATGCTTGAAAGGAACACATAAGAATAACTGAAATAGAGACCTACAACAACTTCACTTAAGAGAGACTTTGAACACCCTATAATTAGCACTTAAAGGGTGCTCTGTCCAATACAAAACACTAATTCCTCATTCTTCTAGATTTATGTCAACAAGGATGGTTCATTAAATATGCCAAATAGAGATCCACACTAGTAAACATACTTGTCAAAAACCAGATGGAACTGGCCAGTTCAACCAGTCGAGAACCAGTCCTAAATCTTCCAAAAAACTGGATTTCAATCAAACTGGCCATGACCTGGGAAAACCGGTGGGTTGAAGGACTCAACCGATTGGCTCAAAAAAACATGTTTTTTTTGTTGTAGTTGCTTCTTTAAAGAGATTTATAGTTGGTTCATTTTAAGAGATTTGAACTTGAATATAATGTATTAAATTTGTTTGCCTTCATATATGAATTACTTTTGTTATATGTTATGACTTATGACAATTTTAATTTTATAAATTTATGTGTGCTATTTTATTTTGTATTAATATTACATCTTATATTATATTATTATATTAAAAAAATCAAAATAATAACATTTTATTGAGACCGGTTCGACCCTAGTAGAACCTTGAAATCATGCCTTCACCAGTTCAGTATCCGGTCCAGCTCTGACAACCTTGCTACTAGAATTGTCATTGTCATACTACTAAAAAAACTGAAGTATTAATACAACCAAGTTAACTATCAAGATATATATTTCTGGAAGAATGCCCAACATAACATCTCTAATGATGTACACAATATTAAAACCATAGACTCATGAAGTGGTGTGTCCATTACTTCATCTATAGAGTGATTTTAAATTAAGCAGTAAATGATAAGATCAACTCTCACCTAACTTCCTTGTCACCATATGCAAGCAGCATCAGTGTTGCCCCTTTGAAATGAACTGAATCCAGCGTAATAGGCAGAATCTTTGTAACGCCTTCAGACTGCACATAATCTATCCCATCAACATGTTCAGAAACAATATCTTCAACTCTTAAACCCAAGTCAGACTTCAACTTTGCAAAGGGCCCAGAAAGAAACCAAGATGACAATTCCTCCATATTTCTTAAAATTGATGTTAAGCCAAATTTCACAAGCAAGAGCTCAAATGGATTTTGAAAATAGGTTTCCAACCGAGACTTAGGCTTCAAAAACCCCAAATTTTCAGATGTCAAACCTCGTTGGGCCCCTGATGAATTGTCATTATCATCAAACTCCTCATTTTTCTCTGCAATACTATTTGGATTAGCCGGTTCTGCTACATCATCACTAGATTGCAAATTTTCAAATTCACCCTCTCTTGTCTGTAAAGTTGGATCACTAACAAACTTTAAGTAATCCGATTGTCTGTCAATATTTTCACTTACTGAGGGAGGCAATGCCAGATTTTTCAATTGTGTTACACTTTGGTTATCATCACTTCTTTTTTCATCACCAACAACAGATTTGGCATTTCTGTCAACCTCACTTTTCGCCAAATGCATATCATGACTCATAAAATGATAACATTCAGAAGATGACAAAGGCTCCCCAAATTTCCATTGTGATTGATCACAAAAGTATGCATGAGCAGCTGCTGCACTACGTTCAAACATTCTCTTTTTGATAGCAACACCGGATGCAACGATATTACTCCCATTACCCTTCCTCTTAAACTTGTGCTTCCTAGGCCCTGAGATTACTCTGGACCAAAATCGAAATCCTGATGCAGGAAATCTCACTCCAAATGATTTTTCCAAAGCTGCATGTTTCGTATCATAATTAACACCTTTGTCCATCAACCTATGATCGTGCTTCCCATCATTCATGCAGAAAAAAGGTGCGGATGCAGTTGACTCCACCGAACGAGTTTCCATCTCCTTTAAACCATCATCACCCTGAGACTCACAACTCCTCTCAGAAACAAAGTACCCCACCTCAGTAGCTTCCCTAGCCGCATGATCCCTTTCTCTTTCCCACCGAGCAAGGGCTTCCTCTCGTGCAAGCCTCCTTGTTCTTGTACGATAATCTATGCCCTCTTCAGCCGAGAAACTTCTCTCCCTGCCACCTTCATTGAAGGGTATTCCCAACCAAGTAAAGTCCTTCCTCTGTGCTACCAAGAGACTTGGATGCGACAAAACCGCATCAATCACCAACTTTCCCCTCCTCAGACTCACAAAGGGCCGGAGGCGAAGCTTCACAGTGGGAGCCTCTCCACATGAAAACTCCTCCTTGTGAGGCCCAAATGAACAAGACTCCAAAGTAATGCTCAAGGGCGAAATTCGCCGAACCTTGCCAAACACAAGGTCTCTCTGAATGTGCTCACTGATTACTGAACAAACAGAAGGCAACAAATTGGCCTCAATGAAACCCTTTGCTTTATTCTGGCCATACCACACCAGCATACAAACCCCAGCTACAACAGCAGTGCAAACAGAAGCCCTTATCAAAAGAAGCCCCTCTTTCCACAAAGGTTCCAAATAACTACCCAAAGCCTCACTAAAATAAGGTTCCCTGGCACATTCCAACCTCGACCCACTTCTCAAAATCAAGTCTTTTCCCAATACCCCCGCGTTTTGCCCAGAAAAAACTGAAAGCCGTAAGGCTTGGCTTACCAAACGGCACCGTTTTGGCGACACGCAGCACGTGCAATTGCAAAGACCCTTCTGCGGCAGCTTCCTTCTCTCCAAACGAAAAGGGTTCCTCTTGCAGGTGCCACTTTCCAACGAGCCATGAAGACTTGTTCCCAGAAACAAGGCGTGGTTTTTCAGACTCATTGCGGGGTCTCATCTCAGAAGAATCATTGAATAGGAACACAAATTTCGACTCTCTTCGTCACCAGCGCCTTTGATTTCGAGGGACGTCGTGGAAGTGTGAAACAACAACGAAGTTTGAAAGTTTCGGTCTTTTGATTATGGCTACTGTACTCTCGAGATGGTTTCGATTGGGAGAAGGGTTGAAATTGTTTGGCTGCGTTTGAAGGTGGAAAGGTGAAAATAAAAAATTGGGTTTCACTTTTTGCACACAAATGGGTTGTTTAGGATCGCTAGCAGGGTGAGGAAGGCAATAGAAAGAAACTGACTGATTCCTACAATTATGTGGAAACAATTTTTATCATCAAACAAATTTAAAAAGTAAAATATAAGTTTAGTCTCTTTAAAATTTCAATAAATTACTTTTAATTCCTAACAAATTTCATGTGTTTTCTTGGTATAAAACTAAAATGCATCAAATTTAACTTGGTTCAGTGAACAACTATGTGTATTGAAAATAAAAAATTATTTTATTTTCAAAGACATATTAATTGAAACTTTTTAAATAATATATTTTGAGGTATTAATGTTTGGTTTAGTTGAGAAAGTGAATTGGAGAGGAAATTTAGATTGGTTGAATTAAGAAAAATAATGAGATTTAAATAGAAAGTTTGTGAGTGATTTAATAGGTGTGATAGATATTTTAATTTATTTAATTAATAAAATTGTAAGATTACAAATTTGTTCTTACAGTTAAAAATAATTGAAAATAAATATATTAATTTGTAGAGTATAATTGATGAATTATTATTATATAAATTTGTTTTAATTATTATTATAATTTTTAATTTTATTATTTTTATTATTACAACTATTATTTATAATTTTATTATCTTTTTAGTTTTTAACTATAATATTATTAAGTTATATTATATAATTAATTATATTTATTTCATAACTGAAATAAAAAAAAGTTATATTATATAATTAATTATATTTATTTTATAAGTGAAATAAAAAATAAAAAGTGTAAATGCAAGGTACCAAACCTTATTCATTTTACATACCAAAAGAGCAAGTTGTCAACAGAATCACATCACTATTGTGATTTAACTATAAACATTAATAGTTATAAATAGTTTATAATTGACATAAAACCTACACTCATAACTTATTATTTAAACTAGATAATTGATTATATGTGTAAAATTCTGCATAATGAATTATGGCAAGTAGATAATTGATTATCATTGCTAAAATAAATGTATAATGGATTATAGGGTTTGCGGTAATCAATTATATTACCTTCTTGCACTGAACCTTACTCACCATGTTGCATATCAACCACCACCATCATCTTAGTCAATGTTTTAAAGGAATCTCTACTAAATAAGTTGTTCATGCGCATGCATGCACCATGCCGCAGCACATGTAGGGTTAGAAGCGTATTTTCACCCAAGCCAGCGTGGCTTTCCCCTCTCTTCTTTGCATTGTACTGGGAATCAACCTCTCCTCCTCTCCAGCATTTTTGTACTTCCATATTAGCACCAACCACAATCAAACAGAAATGCCCCCACCTTTCCATCGTTATGTACGGTCGACGACCTCAACTAAACAAGTTGTAAAAGTGAAGTATCCATATTTGAAAGAGACTTGAAATAAACTAGTCATAATTTACATATCTAACTCCTTTTATCACATAGGTCACACATTTTACAAAGTAATTAATCAAGACTAAATTTGACACATTTTAAATTTGTAGGTAAAAAAGAAACACCCAAAAATGTCTAAGGATTAAGTATGTATCTCCCATGTGGATGTCAGCCTTTAAGAAGCTAAATTGAAAGGTTGTTTTTAAAGGTGGGTGTCTATTTTTCTTCTTCTTACCTTTCTTCTCCTTCTCTCCTCCTTCTCTCCTCCCTTCCCCTTTTTTTATTATTACTCTTCTCCCTTCATTCTCTTTTCTTCTTCTCATAATCTACATATTCCATCTTATTCTTCTTCCTCCTTCCCTTTTCATTGTTATTTTCTCATCTTCTTCGTTTTCTTTTGTCTTGATCATTTACTGTCATGTTTCTTTATTTCTTATTCTTCGTCTTTTACCTTTCTTTTTTTCAACTTTTTTCTTCAGCCTCCTCCATTTTTGTCGTGGTTATAATTACACTGAATATGAAGGAATTGAAATATTTCTATTGAATAAAGACAAATTGTAAATATTTTATTAAAATTTTGATAAAAATATTAAATAATTTGTTTGGACATAACATGGATGAAGGATGTGTTAGCTCTAAAAAAGGAAAGTTTGAATAGAGTTAAAAAAAAATCAAAATTTTTGCAAATCGTCTTATTAAAAGCTTCAAGGAAGCTATCGAATTGTTTTCCAAAAGGTTCACAAAAGGTTTTCTAAAATGCTTTACAAACCAAGATATGCAATGGGGGGGTAATAGATAGAGATGGACATTTTAGTTTTTATACTAGTTCTCCAATACAAACTGCAAATGACTTCCATTGGACAAATAATTGTTTACAAGAATTTTTCAAATCTACTCTTGGCTTACACAAGTACACAAAATTTATACAAGTTATCCAATCAACTCCTTCCAAGTTGTGCATGTGTCCAGATCTTTTCTTGAAGTACATGAATTTGTTTTTACAAACTTGTAGATGATTTCTTAAGTATCCAGTATATCATAAGATTTGTTTGATGAGATCATAATCATCTAATACTTCATAGTTATTTTGTCTTCAGAAGAGTCGTCTGGCGTTTCTTTCTAAGACATCTAAACTTGGATCATCTAATAATACTTCGTGAGATTTTTTTATAGTGTTTGCATGTTATTCAATCTTTCATCACCTGATTGTTCTTCACAAAGATGTCTAGTGAAGAACAAATTATGTATGTTTTAGATTTAAAGCAACATAGGTCGATTCACACTTGAAAAAATATACCAAAATTTAGTATTATTTATTATCATTAAAACTTAAGGTGACTTATTAATAAATATGTAAACTTGTGTAACATCTTTAATTTCATCAGTTTAATAAATATAAAAGTTATTATATTTTTTTTCAATTTATAACTTTTTATAAAATGTGACACTTTATTTAAACATTTTACACATCTTTATATATATATATAGGTTAGTCTTCTAATAACATCATAACTATAGTTATACATTTTTTCATAATGATATTTACATATACTAATATTCTACCAAAGTCTTTGACTACATATATACATTAATAGACTCTTACTAGTTTCTATATACATATAAACATATATTTTACATGATTCTGATTTTCTCATTTTTAAGGACTCGCTAATCCAATGACATAATATATAATGGATTCATATAAACATATTTCACATAATTTTATATACATTTATACACTCTTACTAGTTTCTATATACATATAAACATATTTTACATGATTTTGACTTTTTCATTTTTTAAGGACTGACTAATCCTATAACATGATATATAACGAAATCATATAAGTAAATTCATATGATATAATCTTATGTTATAAGTGGAAGGTAACGTTATAAGTGAAAGGAAAATTACCGCAGGATAAAAATTCCATTATAATTTAAAATAAATATTTATTTTCATTGTCTTATTATTATTGAAATAATAATTTTATAGTTTACTTTTATTTATATTTACATCTTTATATAAATGTAATGATAAATTCATAATTTTAATTATATTTTTATATTAAAAAGTTAAAAAAATATATAATTTATATAAGACAAATCTTAATTTACTTACAATACAATTTTTATGATATTTTTAATATATAATAATTAAATAATTCAATCTTTTTATAATAATATAATATTTTTAAATAAAATAAAATAAAAGAGATAAGGGTCACTATACTAAAATATTGTAATATTATTTTTTTATGTTACAACTTACATCTAATTGTCTATATTTTAATAATTATCCCTCTTTTATTATGAATGCAATCAAAGATCATTTACGTCAAATATACCTGTATTGTATCTATATTCACTATATGGACTTTGTTTACTTTGGCAACATATACTAAGTATATGTTAGAAAAGTTTTAAATGATCACATTATCAAATACATAAAGGTTTTATCTTTGAAGATTACACTTTCAAGATTACACAACAACAATAATCTCTTTAAATACTAATATAAAAACACAAGTTGCTAAACGTTCATCATAAGAAATGCACTACAACTACAACATTTACAATTCTTTGTTTATAAACTTTTTGTGTAATTAGTCTTTAGTGAGAATATGGTAAAACTCTGATATTTTTCATTTTGTGAGGTTACCATTATGTGAGAAGGATTTTTCTTCAACAAATCTTCATTGTTTATAACCAAAAATAATATAATAAAGAATATGTGTTCTAAATCTCATGGAGAGATTATTGAGAATTCATAACTAAAAATGATTGGTATACTCTTTTGTAGTGAAAGATTACTGAAAGAATAATATATCTATATTGAGTTGCAATTATATTACTCAATAAAATTAAAAAAAAAAATACTCATAATATTTTCTTAAATTTTTTAAAGAACCGAGATATTATGCATTATAGAAATATTTATTATTTAAAATAAACTTTATTTTATAATAGAACTTTTTGTTATATTTTCTTTTTTTAATTATTTGAAGTAAAAATAGCTTTAGTCTTGTGTAAAGTTTGTGTATATTTTAGTGTAAAATCAGTAAAGAGAAATTGTGTAAGTAAATTATTGAAATTTTCTTACACTATTATAAGTTAGATACTTAATTTATAAAAGAAGCAAGTAGCGACCTTTAATGGGTATTTAGATTCGTTCATGTATTTACTCTATAAAAGGTCTTGAAGGAAGATGAATAAGTAATAAATTATGTTTAATTTGAATATAATGCTCAAGCTAAGATAAAACAAAATGATTTTGTATATAGGTTGAATAGAAAAAAGAAAAATAGATACCATATATTTAAGAAAACATTAAGAATACCAAGATGCATGATACTGTTATGAGTAATATTGGATTTAAATGTCTTAAAGTAAAGTCTTAGTTTTAGTACTGTGAATAGGATAAGATGTTGTTAAGGAAGAAAATCTATTTTTTTTCTTACGAATATTAATCATTAACAAAGTCTAAAATACTCTATATTAAGTTAATAGTGAAAATAGAAATTGGTGAAATAGTAAAATTAAGAAATGATGTATTATAAATTAAGTTTGGTTCATTGATAAACAAAGCTAAATAAAAACTAAAGTACCATTATTATCGGCAATCTTCTCTCCTTGACTTAAACGACAAAATTTTCTAATGCCATTATTCCTAATTTCTCAAGTTTGAGAATTCGTATTGACGTCGATTTTCATTACTGCCAGGCTCGTTGTTTCTTAATCGGATTAGAGTATGTTCATTTCAAAAACCTTTTTTCTTATATTATTATTGTGAAATGCAAGACAATGTGACACATAATCTTTTTGTGTAAGATGCATGATTTACATATTGGATTATGATAGTTAAAAAGAAAAGGATCTTTTGGCTTGGTGTGTCAAAATATTTTGATAGTATGAGAATTAGATGATGGTTTTCTGTATTTTGTTCACATTAAATTAGTGGCTTGATTCAATGGAAAAAAAAATCACATATGCTCAAACTACAATGATTGAGGATTGGAGTGGAAGTTTGGATGGCTTAATTGGAAGAGGTGGTGAACAATGTTTGTAGGTTAGAAGATGATATAGATTGGCAAATAATTTGGTTTTTGAATGTAGAAAATCTTATATGATTTGGAATAAAATGTTGAATTCATGAAGTGTGGTTTTACAAATGAAGAAGGATGATAAACAAAGATTAAAGGAAATTATTATCATTATTATTATTTGGTATGCAATTATATGGGAGAGCTAGAGTTGGTGCTATTGAGGTATTAAGAATGGATTACTTTAAGGGGAGGGTTCACCCATAGGAATGTTGTCAATTATAATATTTTTCTTTTACATAGAGTGTTGTTATGGAAAGTGGATAAACTTAGGTTGAAATTATATGTTAAGGTTGTTTTTATTATGGTTAGAAACTTGGAGAACATGGAAGTTTTGAAAGCATAGGATGTGAATGTTATGGAATATGAAAAAATGCTGTTGACAACTTATGAAATTGTTATGAATCATATTATTGTGGGTTGAATTTTTATTTCATTATTCATATACTTTTGTTGACTGCAATTTGCTAGATGCAATTATGCGCATGATGCATCATGCATAGTTTATGTTACAAGAAATTTGACATGATATATGAAGAAATTGTTTTGTAATTCTAATATTTTTCATTTAATAAATATATTGTATTCAGTTTCTACTCATAATTAAATTTAGCTTTGCCTATAACAAATAATGATTTAGGAACTAAAATCATGTGCAAATATAGTTTAATCATAACTTGACAAACATGTCATAAGATGGTCAAATTTATTAGGATGTTCACATGTAATATTTTTTACATAGTTGCCTAGACACTTCAAAGGTAAGAGTTTAATTTTGATAGAACAAAGTAAATTACCTTTTTTTGTTATTGCTTAAGAATGTAATTGCCTTTGCGGCTATACTAATGACTTAATGATGTTTTGTCACGTTATTATTTATTGTTTTTAGATAGTTCATATTTCATGGTCATCATATTCAAATTCTCTAAATCAAGTTAAAATATAGTATGTTTAAATAATGTTATTAGAAGTTTTATGCTTGATTATTTATAATCTTATGGAGTAAGATCATTAAATCTAACTTTGCTTACTACCATTACAAAATGAGAAAAAAATTCTGAGGTTTATAATTATATGCAAACTTCTTATCACTTGTTATAATTTGACAAAAAAAAATTATGTTTATTGTAGTTAAGGTTTCGAGCAACTGAAAATGAGAAGCCAGAAAACGGAAGAGGAAAGGATTGAAAGAGTAATTCGAAGTCTTCTAAAACTTCCCGAAAATAAAAGATGCATCAACTGCAATCTTTTGGTATAAAATCACTCTTTTTCAATATCTAATATCTAGCACTTGGATTGTTAGTGAAAATTTACTATTAACTGTTCTCCATGTCTAAATTACTTTTAAGCGATTTTTAATTTTAAGGAGTAACTTTAACTATGCATGGAATTAATTGTTTTTTTTTGCTTTGATTTTTAAATTAATTGTTTTGTTAAATATGTACATAATAATTGTATATTAGGAGATATTCCTATAACACCTATGGAGGACAAAGAACTGTGAATATTATTTGAACATGTGTAAAGAAATTAATTAAATATATTGGTAAGGAGAATAAATTACAAAGAGTTTTAATTATTTTAAAAGGGACTGAAAGAAAATAAAAAAGATAAATTATTAAAACAAATTTCTTAATGAACAATGTCTAGTAAAAAAGTTAGTTTTAAACAAAATCAATGATATTATGTGATATATATATATATATATATATATATATATATATTATTTATTATTTATTTATTAGATCGTACTTAATATGTTGTTAATAGAACTAAGATTTGAAATAAGTCAATTAAATATTATTGTTAAAGATTAGGGACCATGAAGTACTCCACAAATACTAATTAAGAATCAACCAATATAAATCCAAATCTAAGAATCATTATTATCCTTTTAAAAAAAATAATTTTGTTGAATAATTAAAGATAGTTATGAGTATCTAAATTTGTTTCTATATTCTCTTTTTTTATGTTCCTCTTTTATTAAAGATATACAACCAAAGATACACAGAGTGATTATATATAAATTAACATTTCACATGCTTTCATTTTTCATTAGTTACATAAGATAAGATTATCTATTATTGATTATCAAGTTAAGATACAAGATATACTTTTTCATACAACTAGAAATAACATATTTATAAAACAGAATAAAAAGCTGAAAAATTATAATATATTTATAACTATTGAACTAATTATCTTTTGCAAATATCTTTTGTAAATATTTATAAGTAATCTTGAATTTAAATATCTTAGCAAATTATAAAAGCCCTCCTTAATTGTTTATTAACTAATGTTTAAACGTATTAACAAATTATAAAAACCCTTCCCAATATCTTTTGTAACTAATGTGTATGAACCTAAAAGCTTTGAATGTTGGTAAGATTTAGAGAAGATTTACTAAGAGATGTTGACTTTTTGTATAATCATTTTTAATGTGTTAGATTGTATTTATTCCTAATAATGAAGGGATAATTAATGTCTATGTGTTTGGATCATTCTTGATGAGAAGGATTGGAGGTTAAGTGTATGGTCTACTTATTATCACAAAAATTTGTGGTAGGGGAATAGATAGCTCAAAATGTTGTAGGAATTATGTTAACCAAAAGATTTCATTTGCAACAAAAGATATGGAATGAAATTCTATATTTGTTGATGACTTTGAAATTATAGGTTTTTCTTGGACTTCCATGAAAACAAATCCTCACCAATAAAAACACAAAAGTCATTTTTAGATCATTTAGTTTTTGTGCAACTTCCTTATTTTCATTTACATAAGTAATGATGTGAAATAAATTAAGAAAAAACCAAACCTTAGCTAGGAATTGTCTTAAGGTATTGTAGTAAATGATGAACAATATTAAGATTTTGAAATTTGCAAGCTTTACATGTATTATCAAAGCAAAAAATTGTCAAATACATTAGCCTTATAATGAAACACTCATAATAGAGAAAGATTAGAAAAATGGTCATCCTTAGTAGCACTAAGTTTGAGATAAGTATCCATTAGTAAAGAAGTTCATTTGCTATCTAAAAAACCTGGATCTTTTGTTAAGGTTTATTTTTTTAGATAAGGATATACACTTGGAGGACCATACAATTTTCAACCCAAATATTTCAAGTCACCTAATACCTTTAACTTGAATAACTTTTGGAGTAAGAACGTAGTAGCTTGAATTATTTACAAATTATGCCTTGTACTAACAACATAATTTCAAGATCCTCGTCTTCCATCTTCATTTCCATGTTTCTTGGCTTCATGAATATTTCATTCATTAAGATGACCCTTCAGGGGTGTACCTCGCCTCATACAAAGTGTAAAGACTTGTTTCTTTAACGATAACTTACTACAAATAGTCTTCATTGTAAAAACTTCTCTAACTTCAATCATAATCCAACAATAGTCATTTATTCTAAAGCTTTGTAAAGAACCTCATATGAAATAAACAAAAAAAAAAGAGGATATTATTTTCCTCCTTCTGCTCTAGAACTGACTTTTCCAAGTGTGAAGTGTTCTTAGAAATCAATGGCATATGCCTCATTCTTTCAACAAGACTTTCCATCTTGATCCTACAAAGACTAAAGTTGTTCTTAGTGAACATTTTTATTTTGATAGTTTTAACCATCTTCTTAGACTTATATTAAAAAATATCCATATATCAAAACAAATAACAAAGGTTGATTTTAAATAAGGATTAAACTTTAGAGATGGGAATCAAAGATCAAAATCAAAGTTCTGATACCAATTCATTGATGATCCCAATATCGAGAATACGAGAAGTAATTACACAAAAATAATCATAATTTTTCAAATACAATACAATCGTGAATAATCATTTAAAAGAAAGAACATAGAAATAATTAAAATAAATTTTTCTTTACTCGACAAGTCTATTGTAGAATCATGAGACTTGCAATCGGCCAAATACAAATGTAAATAATTCATTGAGAGAATAGCAAATACTTTAAGAATTACTATCTTCATTTCTTTACTTAGTTAGTCATATCCATTTAGAATTTGGTTTGAAACCACATTCAACAAAAGCATATATGCCATAAGAAAATCACTCATGCTAATCTTCTTACAGTGTTGGAGTTCTACTACCAAGAAATCACTTGTGAAAAATGTAATGAAAAAGGAATTGTCAATTAGTAAAATCTAGAATATACAAGAAATTATACCAAAATAAAACCAAAAATGACATTGTCAAGATGTAAAACATTAAACATTTTTAAAAGTTACGGGTCTTTTTGTTTAGAAGAAGCACTTTTACCAAGAAATATATGCAATTGCACTAGAATTAACCATCCATGAATCAGAATAAAAATTAAGAATTTAAGGAGGATTAAGTACAAGAATCATACCATTTTGCATGATAAGAATATTAGTAGATGGAGGAATTAAGTACAAGAATCATACCATTTTGCATGATAAGAATATTAGTAGATGTAATAAACGTTTGGAATTGTAAGAGATTCATAAATTTGTTGTATCATTGAGCAATGAGTTCAAATTGCAAATTCTCATAGTAACTTGTGATGAAGATTGCAAGTTCAGATAGCAAAATAGTACAACAGAAAGAAAGAGCAACATTCAAAAGTAGGATTGCAATGCAATTTGCAAACTAAAATTATACTTCATATTTTTGCTTAAAAATGCTCTCAATATCGAAGAAAGAAAAAAATAGTTGGCAAAGGGAAGTAAACAAAAGTAAAACCTGAAAATAGTTTCCTTCTGTCCATTTCATTTCCCTTAATTATTGTGCTTTCAATCCAAGCATTGCATATGTAATATTCTATGGTCAGTAGTTTTTTTCTCATAGTCTGTCAATAAACTGATTCTGTCAATGATTTATGTGCTTAAAATTGAGTATGAATTTTCAATTTGAGAAGTCTAATTTGTGTTAAACTATATCTCTTAGTAGATTATCTCTTTCACTTTACATAACTCTCTCTCTCTCTCTCTCTATATATATATATATATGTTTGTTTTTGTAACATAACATTGACTATTCTTATGAATCAGGGACCACAATATGTGTGTACAACTTTCTCCACATTTGTCTGCACAAATTGCAGTGGGATACAGTAAGCATATAGAAATCATTTTCCTTTGTTTCTTGCAAAGTGATGCCCTTGATATATATTAACAACTTTATTTGAATGTTATTTGAGATTGGTTTTTGGTTTAGAGTAATGATATCAACTCTCAATAGTTATACTCTGCTATTGGATGAAATTTATTTGAAATTGCAAATTTTGTTAGAGTCTATTTGAAAAAAAAAAAATTATTAACCGAATCAAAAATTGATAATTTCCAATGAATTTGAACGATATTAAAAAGAGAATGTCCCTAATCTTTTCCTTGAAGTTAATATATTTTTACTTTCTGAAATTTAGAATAATAATCTGATTTTAAATATAGTTTTAGTCCTTTAATTTTTTTTTTTAAAAAAAATCTTTGTACCTCAAATTTAGTTTTTTTTTTTTTCATGTGAGAAACTAATCTTTTTTCAAAAAAAGTTGAGGCACTAAAACTCCCTATAAATTTCCAAAGTTTAGAAGCAAAATTAAGCTTTGATATTTTATCATTGTTCATATGTGTTTACTTAGTGTTATGTATGATTTATTACAGTCGAGAGTTTACTCACAGAGTAAAATCTGTTTCAATGGCTAAATTTAGTCCAGAAGAAGTCACTGCTCTTCAAGCTGGTGGAAATGAGGTATGCATGCATAACCATGCAATTTTCTCCTCAACTCATAATTTGGCTCTAAACATATAACATAACACTCCTTCCACAGAGAGCAAAGCAGATTTATCTTAAAGAATGGGATCCTCTTCTCCATTCTAAACCAGATTCCAGGTTTTCTATCTTTTACACTATGAGAGTTACTAATTTATTTTGCTTTCCTTTTTTATTTTTTTGAAAAATAACTATGCAACTATTTATTCTTCCAAAAAATCTTATACTTTTCAATTCTCTAGATATATAGTTCATCAGATCATGTCATATTATTGATCCAAGATATATGTAAATTATATTATTGATTCAAGATGTTTATCTGAAATGAGAAACTAAAACCATTTGTGTAGAACAGAAAGAAGGTCTCATATGATAAGATTCCATAAGTTCTTAACCATGCTATGTATCCACATAATTCCACATGTTCACTTTTATTAACAGTTCATTTGGCATGTCTTGTAATTCAAATCTTTGCTTGCAGTAATATACACAAACTCCGAGAATTCATTAAGAATGTGTATGTAGAAAGAAGATACACTGGCGAAAGTAGCAGTAGCAGTCTTTCTAGGATTAGATTGGTAACTTTTGTATACTCTTCCACATAATATTTTCATGACTTTAGCAACAGAAAAATGGCTGAAAAGTGAGTTTATTTTGTGTTTTTCTGTAGAGTGAGAAGGAGGCCAATGCAAGTAAGAAAAGTAGTTCATTTCGTTTAGAGTTCAGAAGTCCACATTCAAGTCCTGCTCCAAAAAGTGATGACAAGAATTTGAGATATTTATATGATGAGAGCAAAAGCCCTAGATATGCACAAAGGTATTCAAGGAATGGAGGCCAGATCAGAAGTCCTATAAAAATTGAAGTTGTTGATGACAGGTACAAAGATGAAGAACGTAGAATTCGAAGACTTTCAAATATAGAAGCAAAGCTAAAGAAAGCTTCAATTGATGATAAGAAGAATGTGGAAAGCTCCCAACATAATGCTGCACCACCTTTGGGTGAAGTGTTGTTAAGGGAGAAAGCTCAACCTCTGCAAGTAGGTGAACCTCTTCAAACACAAAATCGTTTACTTACTACCACTATCAGAGTCCTTTGAATATTTGTTTGTATTTATACTTTTTTGGTTCTGTATTATAATCTTGTCACTTAGTGTCCTAGTTATAACAAATGTGTAATTTTATTCTCTTGAGCTTCAATTGTGTTCTATTGGATCTCCAAGTATCACATCTGTGCTGTTGAAATCTTCCTGACTCTGAATCTTTGACAAATTTGAATTGGTTAGATCAAACATCCTGGTGGCAAGGATTCTGTTGAGCAAAAACCATCTGAACAAAAAAATAATAATCCAGAAACACCTCCACCTATAACACAATCAAATGACAGTAACTGGGCCATATTTGAAGCTTCAACAGAGAAAGATGATCCTAAAACTCCAAACAAAAATTACTCTGATCCTTCTACAGAAAAGGCAGCATCTGAACCTGCACCACCAGCAAAAAATCCTATAGACCTTTTACTTTGTGAATTGTCAGGCCCTGTCAATCCAGTGACCAGTGACATGTCACAAGTTCCAAGTAGTGCTAATAATGATCCAACAACTTCAACAGTACAAAATGCTATAGATTGGGACTTTCCACCTACTTCAACAGGGAAGACAACTGCATCATCCAACAATACTAGTGTTTGGCCGTGCTCATCAACCCCAGCCACTGAACCAGCACAACCTTCTAATGAAGTTCCTCCACATAACCAAGTTTCTCATGCACATAATCCATCAAGCATGCAATATCTTCCCTCTGTATCGGTAGATTTTGGTTCAACTACACAACCAACAAATTCACCAGTCATAGATGTAGCTTCAAATAATAAGGTAAGATATGCACTATGCCTTTCTTGATATGAAGTATTGAAATCTCAACATTACTTTGAATTTGTAGGTATTGGAATCTAGCACATACCATTCTTTCACCTTATAACTGGAAGCAACATTATCAATTGAACTTTCTAGTTTAATATATTGAAATGTTCAGAAGAAGCATGTCAACATTGTCATGGTATCTGAGAGACTTTAGTTACATGTTACTCATCTTGTTCTTTAATTTGATTACACACAGCCATCAGTAGCTCCTAGTAAAAAAGATTCTTCATGGTCTCTTCCTGAACTACCTTCTCAAACTCCCTCAAAGTCCATTCAGGAAACCATATCTGATGCTGGCTCCCAGCCCAGTAAAGTGGAAACCAGGGCTAGTGGAAGACAGGAACTTCCAGAGGTAACAGATGTAGCCATTGGTCATAACTTTCTTTGTTTTTAAGATAAAAAAAAAACTAGATTCATAAATAGATTCTCTGCAGAACCTATTTACATCAAGCTATTTATCTGGCCGAGCACCACTTCCAAATTGGCAGAATGTTCAACCTCATGGAATGGGATATGGCATGCAGTATTATCATAATGCAGTGGTACCATTCTATGCAACTTATTACAAACTTTATCTATTCTCTTGGTTTAGATATGCACTGGTGATTGATTGATATGGTGTTTTATTTACAGCCTCCCTCAGCCATTTCAAGTTCACCAATGGTCTCAAACCCGTTTGATGTAACTGATGCGAGAAGTATACTCCATGTCTCATCGGTATGTACAGCATTAAACTGATATAATGTAGTATGGTTTTGTAAGAATTCAATTGTAAACTGTTCTTTTAAATTTACATCTTTGAATGAAGCCAAAAGATTGTTTTAACCGTCCAAGAGTTGTGGTATTTGTCTATATATAGCTTCCTTCTATGGGTTCTGTGCACGGTGCACCGCAAGCTGTATCATCTCCCAGAACAGCATTGATGCATACTTCAAGCCTCGGGTCTTTGGTGTCTCAGTCCCCAAGTTACACATCCCCTGTTATGGGTACATATTGCTCTCGTTATCTTCCATTTCCTTTGAACCTTTTTTCCTCATTTTTGTCATGATTTTTTTGTTCACACTTCTCAGGTATGTACTTTGATCAAGTTGATAATGAGAAGCAACCCACTAGGTAAATCATATTCTTGGTATTATTCTGGATTACTTATAGTATAGTTACTTGATTATAAGCTATGAAGCATGCCATCAAAATAGATTTTCTTTATTAAATGAAACATGTTTTTTCTTGTTATTGGAAGTAGGAAATAAGGAACTAAAATTAAATATTTTTAAAAATTAAGAGAATAATTTTATAGATTTCAAAGTACAAAAGCTAAAACCAAATTTGATCAAAAGTAAAAACAAAAAAAAAAAAAACTAAAAACATTTACTCTAATAACTATTACCTAAAAGAGAGATGTGAGCAAAAAAATGAATTTAATGTAAAGAAACAATAGTTCTTCTATAAACATTTACTTTCCATTTTCCAAATGCTTTGTTGCTCTGCCTATCTATGACAATACCTTACTACTTCAAGTTCTTCTATAAACATTTCATCCTTATGTTTATGCAGTCAAATTCAGTGTCTTTCTGCATATGTTCTTTATTTGAGATATGACAGCTAATGCAAAGATGATATTCTCAGTTGAAAATGTTAACACCATTGTAATTATAACTGCAATTTAATATTGTGTAGACCACAAAGAGCTGAGAGCTTCAATGGTGAGATAACTTCCTTTGGATCTATAGACCCCATTCAACAGTCAAATAGAGGATTCATGACCTCCAAGAGTTCAAATTCTTTTTCCAACACAAGAGGAAACCCATTTGGCTAGTTTAAACAATTTGCCACACTGCCAAAACCTTCTGCCTTATGTCAACCACAAAAGTTGTAGAAGGATTATGATCCTGTCATTCTTGTGCCAAGCTCACTTAGTTTCCTTTGTAAATTGTAATGTAAATATAAAAGCACATATATTCCCAAGTGCATGCAGAAAACTTTACACATCACAGGGCTGCTAATCAACTGATTTAACCGTACAATGTTTTTATTGGAATTACATGTAAATTTTTACAACTCTTGTACATAACAATACAAGTTAAATTCATCATGGGTGAGAACACTTACGGGAACTCTCTTACAATAATTGTTTCTTTGAGTATAGACCTTAGCAATGTTTATTTGATTTCCATATTAGTTATTACTAGCAGTAAAACGTTTGGCTCAGATTAGCAAGAACCCTGATATTCATATTTTGAGAATATAATACAGCTTCTTTGAATGACAAACTACGTTTTCTGTCTGTCTCCCTCTTAGGTTGGATAACATGAGGTGTAATGTTAATATACTTTAGTCAAGAATGTTTCTTATACAATGTCTTCAACAGTGAAGGTATTGCAATTGATGTCTATCACTGTTAGCCAGTTAAGGATACATTTGTGACATAAATCAACTTAAAATTGTATATAGTTCTTGCAAATGGAACTATATGACAAGCATAACAATTTTACATTCCAATGTCAAGTCTTACAACTTTATCTTTTGCTTGGAGGGATGAAGTGTTTTCTTATATTGTCTCTGAATTTTGTAATAGTAAATGTGATTTCCTACATTTCAGATTCTCTTAGCAAATTTTGTTTGATGCCCACTTTGTATTTCTTTTTTTCTAATAATTTGTATTGAGAATGTTGCATATGATTGGTAGACATTGTAATGCTTACCTGGTTAGTTTTATAACCTGTATAGTGAGTCAATAGTATTCTTTTCTTTTGTCATAAAAAACAGAAATTCCATTATGGACAAGGACTGCCACTGCAAAATCTATAGTCCCTCACTATATCATACTCGTTCATGGCCATGAAATGCAACATTGAGACTTAATTATTTTATTGAGCTCTAGTGATTTATAGATCAATCATACGAGTATCTACCTATATCTTATGGAAGTAGAAAAGTTAAATGGAACAATAAATTTTCAGCGAAAACATAATATTGTTACATCAAATTCAATCCAAAATTTTAAGATAATAAGTTTAAGTGTTTCTTGTAAGAGACTTTACATTAACTAAAAATAAGATAAATTTATATTACAAATCAATTTCTTAAGTTAGATTAAACCTAAATTTTATTTTTTAATTTCATACTAAAACTTATTCCAGTAAAATTTGATAGACATATAGATCACCTATCAAACCATTCATAAATATTTAGTCCTAAATACAATATAACAAATATCATATTAATTAATTAAATTATTAACAAATAGCGTATTAAATTCAATTATTGTTGTTATTGTTAAGCCCATTAAACAAGCAAAGTCTAGGTATTTTTGACTTTTCTGTCCTTGTCTTTTCCCTTTCTCGCTTTCACCATATTTTGTCAATGATCTTAGTAATTTTAAACTACAAAGCTTTTCTTTAAATCACTTCTCAACTACTTTTGATAACTTTCTTTTTCACCTTTTTCAACAAAGCAACCATTTGGATCTCCCCACCAATTTTAATTTTCTACTCGTTGCCCTTTTGAACATGACTCAAGCTATAGTTGAAGGAGCTTTCTGAGTTGATCAAACTTTTGTCGTGATGGCTTGATCAAGACATTTTCAACCTAAATCATGTCCTACTCAAACTTTAGGATAATCATTGGTTTCTTTATGTTCAAGGTTAGATTACATAAACTTTCGCTGTTACCAAACGGTGTCAATGGGAATAAAAATTGACAGTGGAGTGAAGTTAACTTTAAATTATAGGCAGGTAATGTAGGTAATTGTGAAGAAGAGAATATGCTTTGTGAGAATCCACTTTAGACTTGGCAAAGATTTTAACCTTTTCAACCTCTTGCCCCTTGGGTAAGGATAGAGCAAAAATTTTCTTTAAGAACTTGCAATTCATTGGCAAAAAATAACGTGGCATGAAGAACGATAAGGGACCAACCATGGTTTACTCCTCTAAGTGGGTCGTGTGTATCCTATCATGTGACATTTTTGTCCTCTAATAAAACTTCAACCCTTTATGAAAAACATGAGAGAGAAATTAAATGATAAGAAAAAGAGACAAGAGATTTTGATGGTGAATATTTTCACTTGAGAAAATCTTACAGTGAAAATCTCACTTGAGAAGATCCATATATATAGAGGTTCGTAATATTTTCTAAAGAAAAAAAGTAGAAATGTTTTTACCTAAATAATTACACTCAAGGTAGATTTAATGATGATTATATATTTCAATAATCTTATAATACTATTAATTAGTTGTGAAATTTAACTATTATAGTGTCACAATTAAGTAATGTATCCCAGTACATTTATTGTGAGGTAAAATTCACCAGACTATTAAGTATTTCAATAATTTTATAATACTATTTGTGAGACATATTTAACCATTAGTACAACAAATACATACGGGTAATTGTATAGGTTACTTTATTCCTGATCACATGGAGAGTGAAAATCACCATAGATAATTAAACGATTTGACAATGGTATTAATAATTGATCACATCTATTTAATCTTTTTAGATAAACCAAAAGATATGATTAAATGAAAAGAAATATAAAGTTATATAACCAAATAACGGTGTAAAAATATATTTTTTTGCATCACATAAACTATATTGATTAACATGGAATTATAAAATTTGAAGTGTTTTTGTAATTTTGAAAACAATAATCGATATAATATCAAGATTGTTACATAAGTTATTCTGAACTAATATAGTATCATAACACTTCATCATTACTCATGTAATTAATATAACATCAAGAAATTACATTAGTTCAAATAAGAACTTATGTCATAAGTATTCCAATAATATTCTCCAAATATTAGAAGTCTTGTATATATAAAATATCACAAACTTCCCAACTTAAAATCTTATAAAACTGTGATATCTTAATGTAATATCTATTTAATAATTCATCTAACGGGAAATTAAATTATGTACCCCTATATAAATTTATGGCAGAGACACCAATATAGTCCCTATACTAAATGAAGTTTAGTGTAAGACATTGTCTCCCACAACAAACAAAATAGAAATCCATATAAATGAAAGTTTATATTCCAACCTACCATCTTTTATGAATGCAACAATGAGTTGCTTAACCATAATCATGAATATAATTTAATCTCCTTTGTCATCTTATTTAGATGAATGTCTCTATTATGGAAGATGAGTAAAATAATGTCACATCTACAAACTAATAATTATGAATTTGTATTTATTTAATTTTAACAATTAAAGAAATAAAGTTAATTATATTTACAGGTGGGGCCTCTGCATTATCATTAATATATTCTTAATTCAAATGAAGATTTTGTTGTTTTTCTCATATGGGTTGAACCCTTTTTGTGATTCTTAACCTTTTGTGCTCCATTTTATCAAGTGGATGAACAGAACTCTAGGGTAATCTAGCTCAGTGTGAAAGCTATGTATGTGATCAGGACTTTTTTGTAACGATTATATTCATTCGTAACATATTCCACAATGGCTAGTCTTATCAGAAAAGTTTTATTTATTCTTATTCTTCACCGTCACTGTGAGTAAAAAAAATGTTTACTCTCTTATCTTGATCATTGACAACCCATAAACATGAAAAATTCTTCTGATTAGCTTTGACAATAATTTAGAGTTTAAAGTTTATAAGAAAACAAGTGGAAAGGTGACAGAAACAGAAAATATCACTACTGGTAGTGGTTAATTCCTGATGGTTTTTGCAACCCTTTTCAAAATACAAATTCCTATATTCGAGCATCCAATTTTCAAATTTATTCGGAAAGGTGATCGCATTAGCTCAAATTGGAGTGTTATATTCCTTTTGTTGTTTTTTTTTTCTTTTATTATGAAAGCAAATTAATATCATGTCGTTGACAATATAGTAAATTTCATCCTCCACCCAACAAGTTCTTGTAATAGATTCTGGAGCTGTGCAACTTATTTTTATACAAACATGACAAATTTTTCTATAAATATTTTTAAATTAAAAAATGATAAATTATAAACTAAAATTAGTTTAATATAAATTGTAAGGATCAAGTTAAATTTCTTCAAGAATAAAAGCGATCTAAACGAGATAAATCCTGAATATATTGTTACTTAGGTTAAAAAAACTTATAAAAGAAAAAAATTAACTATTAGAACCTCTCCCCATACAAATTATTAACTCTCAAACGTTTATATTGTATTTTCTCTTTAAATTTTTGCGATATTCATTCATATTTTTAAGATTTGAGTATGTCATAGTAAAACTAGTAGGAATAAGAATAAACGCTACTGAGAATCTTGTTTAAGTTTTTTTGTTTTGGTTTTTTTTTAACATTTGAATGGTTGCATGCATAGAGATTTGTGAGATTTGTGTTTATATATAATTTAACAATTAAAATTGAATATCTACTAATTAACGTCACGGCGATACATTCAGGATTTTCTATGAACAAGTTTAATTTTTTTTTTAAATTACTCTTCGAACATTGTTGAAATAATTAAATTTTCAGGTAACACCTTAGAGTAAAACATATGAAGCGTGTGGATGTGACTTAATCAATCATATTCATATATTTCATACAAGGATAGTAATTGATGTCAATTGTTAGATTTTGATATTTTAGAAATGTAAAAATATATGATTGTGATAGTTTTAAAATTTTAATTATGATTTGATATTGTTAAAGTTGTTTGAACAGTGTTGTTTTATTATTGGTTAAAGGAATATATTGATACAAGTTGTTAATGTCAATTTAATGTAAGTTTTAAACTTGAGAAATCGTTTTAATTTTAGTCTCATTTCACTAAGATGATATGTTCTATTTTGAATAGTGGAAGAGTTAAGCGTATATTAATCTTTGTTTGGTTAAATTAGGTTAAAAAGAATAGAGTGTGAAATACAAGAAACGAATAGATCGAATTGCCCTTTTAAGCTTTGTAGCATCTTGAAAGTGTAAGTTTCAAATGTGAAATTCTTTACTAAATAAGTTTCTCTGTGTTGCATATATAAAGTAGAAACTTTTTATCAAATCACTCCAGTGAAATTCAGATGGTAAACTAGACTTGTTCTTGACTTAATTTTTGTTTACTTAAATGAAACATATTTTGAAGCAGTGAACTGCATTTACTTTTAACTTATTTTTTACTCAAGCGAAAGATTTACTAGTTAAGAAAAAGGCAATTTTTAAACAAGTTTTTTTCGTTTAAGCTAAAATGTGAAAGGTTTTAAACCTGTTTTTGTATAATTCTTTTCCTGCTAAAAAGAAAAAGATAAAGCACATTAGAAAAGAAAAAACATCCCTCTTGAAACATTATTTAGTAGTTATACAATAACACAACAACCTAATAATTAAGAAACAAAAGAAGCAATAATATTCTATATATGCTCCTTTTTCTTGTGCTTTTAGGCACATAGTTTATCACTAGTCCAATTCCTCAGCCTAAGAAGCACATAAACAATGACTCCACACAAAAAGCCAAGAGCTGCACTTGATCCCACAAGGGAAAATATAGTGCAAACAAGCATCACAAATGAATCCTCTTTGGTATTAATATCCCTGCAGCAGGTGGCTAATTCAATTCCAGCAAAGAGAAGCAGCACTCCCAAGATCCCCACTGGAAACTGCCTTAAAATGTGTGCCAAAGAGCTTCCCAAAACCAATCCCAACACCAACTTGGCAGCACCAAGAAGTGCCACACAACCCCCACTCCTGCCACCAAACTTATACTGCCCTGCAAGTCCTCCTGCTCCATGGCAGCATGGCATGGCTCCAAACCAACTACCCACCAAATTCATCAGCCCCACACTCACTGAAAGGGAAGTGGCAGAAAAGTCCTTCTCTGGAAACAAATCCTTTGACAACTTGCAAACAGCTATCACAGAGTTCAGAATTGACAATGGAAGCTGAGGAAGTGCACCCTTCACAAACCCTCTCTTCCATGCATGCTTTGAGAGCTTCACCACTTCCATAGAGGAAGGTCCAAACTTTATTTCATGCACCACCTCAGGCCTCTTTGCAAAGGCCAAAACCACACCCAACACAAACACCATGAAAGCAGAAGGAACTGAGAAAACAACCCTTCTCACTCTACTTCTCCTGCTTCTTCCACCACCCTCCACCCTCTTTTGCCAACCCAGATTCTCTTCACCACCTTCACACCCATGATTCTCAGCACCACTCACAATAACAATAAAACACAAACAAACTATGGCCAAAACCAACCCATCTAACCCTAACCAGGGTCTATCACCCAAAGGCTTAGACTTTGGCAAGTCTTGGACTTTTCTCACGTACTTTACAGCTGTGAAAGCAAAGGACAAGCCCTGTGCTAGTTGAATTCCCCTCACAACAGATAGAGGAATCAGGGTGTACACAAGCTGCATCAACCTTGTCACACCCAGAACCATCAACGCGCCGCCGGTTAAGATTCCGGCGGCCATGACCTCCGGCACGCCGAAGGCAGCATCCGACAAGGCCTCGGCGGCGATGGACTTCATGGGCTGGACAGGCATGGGAACCCCATAGATTGCACCAGTGAGGATGTTGTAGATACCTGTGAAGATCAATGTGGTGCCAAGGTTGAGGTTCTTGGAAAGAGTTAGAGCTAGAACTATGGGGATGTAGGTGCCAAGGTCACCTATGGCACCGTTAAGTTCAGCCCATTTTGAACGTAAAAGCAAGTTGGTTTTCAGCTTCTGCAGGATCAGTTTGGGTGAGAAAGCTGTGGTTGGATCTGTTTGGGTTGTTTGAGGGTTTGAGATTGGAATTGAAGAAGGGTTTTGGTTTGCCATGAATGTGGTTGCGGTGTGGGACTCTCTTGGCTTTGAGTTACTCTTTATAGAAGTGAGTGCAGTGAAAACATTTCGCTTTCAGTGCATGAATATTTGAAAAAAAGAAAGATAAACATTCCCATGACACTAATATTTCTAAGAATGCTTTTATAATCACGATAATCATCTCACGTTTAATTATCATCGTCAAAACCAAATTACGTGTTTGTTCCTATTGACCTTTGTAACTTTTTTTATTTGATTATGTATTATTTATAAGAAAATCAAATTTCTTTCTTTAATTTTAAAATATTTAATTTATTTCGGTTAATTAAAAAAAATTGTGTTACACTCAGGCAGAATTAAAAGGACATTAGGAGTTGTAAATTCCAACGGATTTACACAGTTAAAAACCATCATTAAGTACTTCATTACACAGTCACTGTATGAGTTTGATAGTTTTTATTTATTAAAGATATATTTTTCAATAAAATGAAAATAACACAGCGGTGCACTTAAAAAAATCTTCCGCGAAAATTTAGCCATTTTCAATTTTAAAAATTCAATTGATATTAATTTTGCAAAATAATTAGAAATTTTTAAAATTTAATAAATTTATTTATATAGTAATTTTATTTTCATTATTATTACTATTTTAAAATTCATAAAATTTTCATTTTAAGGTATATAAATATTTTCATAAGTGGCCCCACGTATGATGCTTTACATGAGTGGGTTGTACAATTGACTCGTTTAGTGTGATAGTGTTGTGTGGATGGACCCTCCTCCATTGCATGGTGGGCTCTTACTTTTTACACCTTCAAGTTTTTTTCTTCACTTCTATGGGTGTGTGAAAAAGATAAAAAATATCCTTGGTTTTGTATATAAAATTTAACCTAATGTTATCTCCCGCGTGTTGGCCTTAATTGCATTCCGTAGCACTCTACTGTTGTATTTGTTTGAGGATTTAAACGGTTTAAGAGAAAAAAGAAATTGAGGACGTTGGTTTAGGGTTTTTACAATGATGGAGAAGTGAGAGAAGAGGGAGAATAATTTACGGTGCATTGCGAAGAAGAGAACTGAAAGTTACGCTGGCAACAATACAAAGACATTTTTAACTTTCACTAAGCAACGTATAACCTTGCATGCATGCACAATAATCGTTCAACTCTTTTGTTAGAGATTCATATGAAGCGTTGGCAGAGGAATCTTGAGTGCAGTGGGTGGTTGTGGTTGAAGAATTCGAATTTGCCGTTGCACATTGTATTTTCTTATTGTCTTTCTTGTTGTTAAACTCGTTTGGGTGTTTTGTGAGGTGACTTGGACGTTGGTGGTGGCTAAGGTTGATATTGGCTTGTTGTGTTGTGGTAGAACTTTGTCATTGACGGTGACTCAGGTGCGACGTGAGTGAGGTTCGTCGTTAGTGCAAAGAAGGTAACATAATTGATTATCGCGAATCTATAATCATTATATACTTGTATTTTGGCAAATTATTCATTTGTCATTATGTGTAAATTTTTTACACACATAATCGTTTATTTGGTTTTAGTAATTGATCATGTGCATGTGTTTTGTATCGATTATAAAATATTTATAATTATAAATGTTTAAATATAATGAAGATGTAGTTCAATTGGTAGCTTGTTTTTCTAGCATGTAAGAGGTATATGGTTCAATTTGGATGCAGGAAATGTGCACATCCACTATATTTGTCTGCCAAAAAGATTCGATAAGCCAAAGTCAACATCAAATGATCTCTTGAGAGAAGAGTTGAAGTTGTTTTCTTCACCAAGCTCTATTAACACAGAGCATTTCATTTTTTATCCAACTGTCTATCATGTGCTGCATAGAGAAGGAACGTGTGGATGTAATCAAACTCAAACGAAAGGACATTCATAAAAGGTGAAGTTGCTAAATGGCTATAAAAGTTCTCTAATAGATATCTTTTTCCAGTGCATATATAAAGCCCTTTATCAAGAAGAAGATCAAGAAAGCAGAGGAGATAATGTGCCAAATTGTTGTTCAGATGAAAAAGCACTCTTCAAAGATGCCAAGAGAGTAGAGGTTGTATTATATTTTTCAATTTAATATGTCTTATAAAGCTTAAAAAAAGATCTCATTGCTAAGAGTAGAGAATCGGCCATATCTTTGGATATGAAAAAGTCTCCATAAAAACACCAAGAGCAATTAAAAAAAAACATTAATAGTTCTATAAAACTTTTAGTGTATAATAAACCCTAAATACATTTGTGTTAAACTGATTTGAAGAAAGACTTTAACCCGTAAGAACAAAATCACACAAAAAGCAAACTAAAAACTTTTGAGAAAGAAAAAAAAAATCGTACTTTAAATCCTAAGGAACTGAGATGCTGCAAAAGATCTCCATTTAACACTTTCAAATTAAAATTGCAAAATGCAAAAAGATGTTAAGTAGAGACTTTACCTATTTTGCTTCACATGGACAAAGACCTTACCGTGAATACTTCGATGACCTTATAAAAAACCAAAAAAAAAAAAAAAATGCATGTCATCATTGTTTACAAAAACAAAGTTTTCCACGGTTTGCAAATAGAATAAAGAGGTCAGGTGAGAGATTTTGCAAAGTTTGTAAGGGAAAGAGATAGACTTTAGTCCTAAAAACAAAATTATACAAAATTAAATAGAAAAGAAAAAAAAAATATATTTTAAACCCTCAAAAACTCATATGACGACAACATATCTCTATTGACACTTTCAAAATGAAGAAGATAACAGGTAAGAGATTTTACAGATTTTGTAAGAGAAAAAGATAGACTTTAAATTGTGAAAATAAAATCATACAAAACCAAACAGGAAAAAAAATTGTACTTTAAATCCTAAAGAACTTAGATAACAACAACAAATCTCTATTGGCACTTAAAAAATGAAAAAGATATCAAATAAAAAATTTTACCAATTTTATTTTATATGGATAAAGACATTACTGATTTTCACTCTTTGGAGAGTGTATAAAAATTTGTAAACAAACTTTCACAAAGCATGTAAGAGTGAAATAGGATCTGTGATATAGTTAGTTTGTAGGAGAGAGGAGTAGACAATTTGTAAGAAGGAAAGAAATCAACGTCCACACAGGTAAAAAAGAAAAATTATACTTTGAAACTATTCTTCAGATAACTTTCATTTGACATTCCTTCGTGTCACATGGGTCTTACTAGTGAAAGAGAGAGAATGCATGTGCTTTTGTTGTATACAGAAGGATAATTTTATCAAATATAAAATTGAACATGACTAAAATTATCCTTCCGTATACAACAAAACAAAAACAAATGCATTCTCTCTATTTCGTTAGTGAGACCCATGTGACAGTAAGACTTATGTGAACAGTGGTGTCAAAGTATCATTTTCCATGTAAAAAATTTACTTTATTTAGAAAACTTTTTAATTTTTTTCTTTTAGCAATTTTTTTTCCCAAAAAATTTATGGTTGTAACACGTGTAAAAAATTGTCGTTTGTGTTCCTTTCTCTGTATATATTATAATTTTTTATTGCAAACTTAATTATTTTTAATTTTTACTAAATGTTGTACATTTATTTATACAAAAAAAGTTTAATTTGTCCATTATATTAAATATAGGACATTAATCTATATAAATAGCTTAATTACTTTGACTTTGTATTAAACGTTGTATATCAATTTTTACAAAGAGTTTAATCCATCTCAGATCTAATTAATGTTGCTTATGCATTCATACAATAATTTTAATTGTCTTAAATTTATAATAAATATTGTAAATAATTTTTACACCGAGTTTAATTGCCATCCATATATAAAAACCTTATGAATCTATATAAGAAAAGTCTAATAACTCTTAGATAAAGACTAAACATTATTCATCTAAAAGAAAACTTAAAAGATTTTAATAAATACTAAAAATTGTATATTGATATTTATTAAAAAAAAGTCAAATATGTCTTGGTTAAACACTAGACATTAAATTTTAATTCATATACACAAACACTAAATAGTGAATTTTAATTTTTATAAATAAATATTAAATATTATACTTTAATATTTATGAATAAACATTAAACACTATGCTTCAAGCATTAAACACTATGTTTCAATCTATTTAAAATGAGCACTAAAATTAAATATTTTAAAAAACTCTACAAAGATCAAAACCACAAAATTCAAGTTAATAAAATCTTATAAAACAATGAAATTTGACCATCTTCAAAAAGAAGAATAAATTAAATTATACAATTATTTAACAAAAACTTATTTATATTCTAAATGAGGAGACTTTTGTACCTACTCACACAGGAGAGACTCAGAAAATTTATTATCATTCAAAGTGGGTGATAATTTTATTAACAATTAACTATTATACTCAATCAAATATATCTTAATCACAATATTTTTTGTCTATATTATTTTTATTTGTGAAAATTCAAAATCTTATATAGTAACACGTTACTCTGGTCATACTTTTACATTAAAACTTTATATTTATATATATCATTAACAACTTCTTTCAAAACTCATCCTTCTTTCATATCTCGAATCTTTATTGCCACACCTAATCTCGATGAAAACAATATTGGTCTTTCTTATAGTATAATTATATCTCCCACTCCATATCATGAAACAGAACAGAAAGATACTTTTAATTGGTTTTAACAAATAGTTTGAATTTTGAATCAAAAAATGGGAAAGGACAAACAAAATAACACTATTTAACGGCACATTTTATTTTATTTTTTTGGCTGCTAAGTCATGCCACCACCTATTGTTGGAAAAAGCCCCTTTTCAATATTCATTCATGTCACCTCCAAAACATTACCTTTTGATCTAAAGCCTTTCAAATTAGCTCAGAATGCAAAGGTATTCTTTTTGACCATTTGATTTGTTGTTTTTTGTTCCAACAAATTCTAGAATCTTGCTTTATTAAAAAATAAGTCATTGTATTCTATAAACAGAAGCAAACAAATCACATTTCATGGATGGTAAATTATTGCCAAACAAATTATCTCAGTTTAATCAATAATTTTGGGTCGAATTTTGATATACATTTATATTATATCAAATGTATATGTGAATGAGTTTATAAATACTTTTAGTAAAAGAAATTAAAAAATTAAATAAAACTATCTTGTGCATAACTTATGCATTTGTTAATTTGTAAATAATGTTTTCTAAAAATTTTATTTAATTTATTTACAAGCTAATTTTAGATTTAGATTATGGTCTATAACAATCTTATAAACAACTCACATGCATTGGGTGGTGATATACTTAAATTAGAAGAACCAAAAGGTAGCAGCAAATTAAATTTTAGCATATGAATCTTAACCCTAAGAAGCCTTTAATTTTGATTTCAATTACTAACAATGATTTCCAATTAAAGGCAACAAAATGTTTGATAAAAGCACTAAGGCAATTACACTCTATCCCTTACAAAGTTGGAATATAGTCATGCCACTATTTATTGTTGGATAAAGGCACGTTATCATATGGGTTAGAGGCCGGCAAGCCCTTGTCAAACTAGATACAATCAAGCACCAAATATTCAACTTCATGTTCAAAACAATATCCTTCAAGATTTTAAAATTAGTAAAATATTATGTGTCACTATTTAAAGAAAATGTTTATTTGAGGATAAAATTAGTTGAATAAAAATAAAGAAAAAAATATAATTTTTAAAATTAATAAATAAATTAATTAAAATCTAGTGTTTTTAAAATTATGAAGTTACCATTTTTTTTTCTAGTCGGAAGTCTTGATATCTAAAGTTGAAGCTAAAAGTATTTGATGTGTGCTCAGGGTCTTGAAATGATAATATAAGAGTCTATTTATACACTCTAAAACGATTAATACTAACCTTTTCTTTTGGGTATAGTATATTTTCTTACGTTGAAGAATTCACTTCAGTTTCTCTTTTTTTTAAGAAATATTTTTGTTAACAATTAAGAAGCAAAAGTGAGAAAAAAAAAACCCAAGATGAGTAGTACTATTATTTATAATTTACTTATTTACTTTGACAGCAAACAATAGGTGATTTGGTTGTATCATTTATAAATTTTATATATCTTTGTATGATCTGTTTTCATTGTCTCAATCACTTCAACCACCATACTGCAACACATTCCTCTCTTTTTCCCATCTGTTTCTTTATTCTACAAGAAATTACACAAATCTAAAGCAGATCATAAATTAAATCCAAAGTCGCTATCAATTTTCACACAATTCATAATTGGATAACAGTGTAAAAGTCTACACTGTTAATGTATTCCAATTTACATCATTTATTCTATAACTAAACCCAATTTCTCTGACATAAGGCACTCAAAAAAACATAGAAAGATCAAAAACCAACAACTGAAGTTCCTACCATGTTCCACACTCCCTACAACTACTGCAGAAAAAACTTTTAAACTGGCCACACAAATTGACTATTACTTACAAAAGCACTAGATGAGCAACAACATTATGTACATACTCATTTTGTTTAATCTTGCTGGGGACTTTTCTGCATCCAAATGGCAGAAAGTGGTTTGTCCCTTGTCCAATTCCTCAGCCTAAGAAGCACATAAATAATCATTCCACATAAAAAGCCAAGAGCAGCACTTGATCCCACAAGTGAAACTGCTGTGCAAATAAGCATCACAAAGGAATCTTCTTTGGTGTTCATGTCCCTACAACACATGGCTAGTTCTATTCCAGCAAACAGGAGCAACACCCCTAAAATTCCCACAGGAAATTGCCTTAAAATATGTGCCAAAGAGCTTCCCAACACCAGCCCCAAGGCCAATTTGGCAACACCAAGAAGAGCCACACAACCACCACTCCTACCACCAAACTTATACTGCCCTGCAAGTCCACCTGCACCATGGCAACTTGGCATTGCACCAAACCAACTTCCAACCAAGTTCATCAACCCCACTGTCACTGACAATGAAGTGGCTGAGAAATCCTTCCCTGGAAACAAATCTGATGACAACTTGCAAACAGCTATCACAGAGTTCAAAATTGACAGTGGAAGCTGGGGAATTGCACCCTTCACAAACCCTCTCTTCCATGCATGCTTAGAGAACTTCACCACCTCTATTGAGGATGGTCCAAACTTTATTTCATGCACCACCTCATGCCTTCTTACAAAGACCAAAACAACCCCCAACACAAACACCATGAAAGCAGAAGGTAGAGAGAAAATAACCCTTCTCACCCTACCTATCTTGTTTCTTGCAACCTCATCCCTCTTTTGGCCATCCAAATCACCATCCCCACTTTGCACACCATCACAACACCCTCTATTCTTCTCCCCAGCCCCATTCACAATCACAATAAAACACAAACATACAATAGCCAAAACCAACCCATCCAACCCAAACCAATGCCTATCACCCAAAGATTTACTCTTTGGCAAGTCCTGAATTTTCCTCACATACTTAACTGCTGTCAAGGCAAAAGACAAGCCTTGTGCTAGCTGAATTCCCCTCACAACACACAGAGGAATCAACATGTACACAAGCTGCATCAACCCTGTGACACCCAAAACAAACAAGACCCCACCGGTTAATATTCCGGCAGCCATGATCTCCGGCACCCCAAAGGTTGTATCCGATAAGGCCTGAGCAGCGATGGATTTCATGGGCTGGACTGGCATGGGGACCCCATAGATGGCACCAGTGATGATGTTGTAGACACCTGTGAAGATGAGTGTGGTGCCAAGGTTGAGGTCTCTAGCAAGGGTCAAGGCCAAGACTATTGGTATATAAGTGCCAAGGTCACCCATGGCACCATTGAGTTCACCCCATTTTGAATGAAAAACAAGGTTGTTCTTCACTGTGTCGGCCACCACTTTGGCTGAGTAACCTTTGGCTTGTGGGGTGGTGGAAGCATTTGGAGTTGGAGTGATTTCCTGTGCTTCAGGATCTGAGATTGGAATTGAAGGAGGGTTTTGGTATGCCATGGAAAAACTTTTTGCTTTGAAAGTCTCAAACTTCTAACTGCAAAAGAAGTGGGAAGTTATGAATGTTAAACATGGGAAATGCTTGTTTATTTATAGCCTTTGTAAAGTCAATGGTAGAACCAGCAACTTCTCATTTATCAATAAAAAAAATACATTTAATATATTATATACATTAATTATCAAATTTACTAATTTTTTAGGACATATGGATTCAAGAAAGTGTTCCTCTAATGTAAATTTAATATCATATATGAAATATCAAGCTAAATAATTATGTTATATTTAATAGTATAATAAGTAATACATAGGAAAAACGTATTAAATAACCCCATTGACAATATACATGATGTTGATTTAATTAATAAATGAACGTTTACAAGGTAACAATTATTATATCATCCTTAAACTATTGATGAATCTGTGGATTAGAATATAATGGTGGATTTTAGCTATGTGAACTCTTAGTTTTATTTCTTAATTAAAATTAAGACAACGAAAGACAAGTAAGAAATTCCTTGACGTACGCACGCCTCTAGTTATATTTTGATTTAATATTTTACTATTAATCACAGTTGTCAAAGGTTGCTTTTACATTTTTTTCTAATTCAAAATATGTTAGTTAATTCATAGAAACGTGTACCTAAGAACAAAACACAAAACGGAAACTAAGAAGGCTCTACCAAGTGAACAAGACTTGATGAATTTAGTTCTTTTATTAATTTTTAAAATTTGAATTAATTCTGATTTTGATTATGCTACTTAAAATAACTATTTTAAAATTCTTAAAAAATTATAGTTTTAGCTCATCAAGACTAAATTTGAGAAACTAAAACAATTTTAAACCATAAATATCAATCTTTCAATTCTAAACGCTACCAAAATAATTATAATCCCTCAAATTTAATGTTTCAAGACTAAAGCTATTTTTTTCAGTTGAGAGGAAAAAAGTATGTTTAAGGTATATTTTATTATTTAATATTATTATTTATATATCACAAAATGAAAAAAAAAATGATAAAAGAATGTGAGTTATATTAACATTTTCATATCAAATTCATGCATGATTGTTGACCGGAAATAATAAGATTTAATGGATCTAGTTTGATTAAACTTTTAATACTAAATATAATTATATGGATGGTAATTTTATCCCTTTACATACTCATTCATTTCAACTTATTCATGAAATATAAAATTAAGGTACAAAACAGCATGAAAAAAAATTATAACTTAAATATTTTGTTATCCACGACGACATTTTATTTCTATGAATCTTAAATATTATAAAATATTTTACCAATGATTAGCGTTAAATAAAAAAATACGACTTGTGTTAAACACATTACTTACATTATTTAGATAACAAAATTAAATTATACCACATGTTTCTTAAAAAAACTCGATAAAATGAGTGTAAATATATACTATGAAACATGAAGAATAAAAAATATAATCAAATAAATAGTACTTCTATGTAGCAACTTGTTATCTAACAGTAGTGTAAAAGTGAAAACGTACACCCTTTTACAATCTACTGTGTGTTGATTTTGTTGATACATGCATGTTTACAAATTTACACTATAAAAAATATTATTATATCACGGGTCAATAATTGTTACATATGTGGATCGGAATATAAAAATTATAAGTATAAATGATTACGGATTTTATTTATGTGAATTCTTAGTTTTGTTAATAAAGAAAAAACAGAAACAGACAAGTCAATAATTTCTTGCTGCAAGCACAACTCAAGTTGTACAAGTAAGATGTGGACGTGCTAGAAGAGTAGAAATGGAAGCAATTAAATAAAGAGAAAAGGTTTAGAAAAGGTCATGAACAAAATGATGATTTATCTTAATTTTTTAGACTAACAAGTTGTTTGGTGGTTTCTGTTATATGTTTGAGTCAAAAACTTAAATCTGTAATAAGTTTTTTTTCTGAAAAAAGAAGCTGTTTTTATAAATTTGAAATTTTTTAATTTATGAATATTTTTTAAAAAAAATTCTCTTTCAATTTCATAAAATACTAATTTTGTGTATTTTTTTTTCCTTGAAACAAAATTACTTACCTTAAGAACTGCAAATAAAGAAAAGTAGCTTAAGAAAAACCTAGTAAACTGGTCTAAATAAAAATTTATTAAAACAATCCCAAATATAATGGGATATAAAAAAAATATTTAATGTATTTAATATATATCTCAAATAAAATAAATATATGAGCTTATGAAATATAATGGTTCATTTTAAAATATTCAAGTTAATGAGTTTTAAAAACTTAAAATCAATATATGTATTTTGAATTTTTTTAAAACAAAAGAAGAAATAAAGACATTAAATATATTGTCTAAACATGTAATGATATCTATAAGATAATATGTTCATATTTAACACATTATCATTACAGTAGCAATATATATATATATATATATATATATATATATATATATATATATATATATATATATATATATATATACACTTGTAATTTAAACATATACATCTTCAATAATGTGAATTTCAATATTTCATCATTTTTAATTAATATATCTAAATACATATTCATAACATAGACTCACTTATATCTCTATCAATTAGAATTTTGATTTCACTTAAAAAATTTTAAAATTAAATCAATTATTATACTTGTTACTTAACAACTTTTGAAATAAATACTCAACATGTCAACAGAGAGTAATATTTGATTTAAGATTTGAAATTACTCACAATATAACTCATAAAAAATCAAAATAAATCATTGTACATATTATATATTGGCTTCATATTTATTCTTATCTATCAATTCAGTAAAATTTGGATATCTCTTATTATTAATGGCTTCGCTACTTAATATACCCAACATATCTCAAAGAAAACATTTACCATCAATTTAATCACTCTTTATGCTAGTTCAATACCAAAACTTTCACTATAAGAAAAAAGTTGTTTAGAGACCAATTTTTAACTACCAAATGAAATAGTTACTAATTGTGACCAAAATAGTGATTGGTATCTAACTTAATTAGATACTAATTTAGAATCTAATGGTATAGATCACTAAAACCTTGGTAGCTAATGTTAGATACCAATTATTTGACTTAATTGGTTACTAAATTCAATCATTAATTCTATTTTGTAGTTATTTAGCAACCAAAATCTAATTTGGTGACTATTTTGGTCACAATTAGTAACTATTTCATTTGGTAGTTAAATATTGGTCTCTAAATGACTTTTTTCTTGTAGTGTTCATTCATAAACCAACCACACATGCATAGATAACAATTTACATCCCCTCATTTAGGTAGTACATGTTCCCAATGCAAGAGAAATAGGGATGTTGCTAGAGACTATACATCTTTTCTCTGACACATAGGACAAAGCAGTACAATATATACATAATTTCATATAATCATAACAATTTTATCAAAATATAATTAAATTGAAATAACATATATATCATTTTATTAAGGAAAAAATTTTCAGGAAAACATATTTTTGCTAAGCAAAAGTTTCCAATAATTCCAAAAACTTTTATCTAGAAAAAATTCGTTGAGCAAAACTAATTCAATAGTGAATTCCAAAAATTTGTTATGCTAGAAAAAACATTGAACCAATTTTACCATAACTTCACCATAATTTATCAATTAATGAATTATGTAGATATAAACTAATCCAGCTAAGTCACAATATAACCAAATTGGTCTAAAGATATCATTTGTAACTCTTAAATTCCCTTTCTAAATATATATATATATATATATATATATATATATATATAAGTTTTAATATGAAATTTTTTTTATCGATAATAAAAAATATAATAATTAGAAGGCACAAATAAGATAAGTGTAAGGTTGTAGAATTTAACTGTAAAACCAAGGTATAAGGCCTTCACACTCTAATATATTACATACTTCATGACACAATACTCATTAGTACATGTAGCAAAAAATTCCTCAAGTTAATGTGTACAAGATACCAACCTACACCATTTGAGAGCCTCCCTAACATTGTAGTTGAAATTGTTGATCGATAAATCTCCAAGTTTGATAGTTATCGAGTCCTCGTTATGCAAGTCATTTCTTTTCAAGACACATAACACACATGGTGGAAGCTGATTGTATATTACAACCCTACAAGTTAAGGTTTAGGATTTAGGGTTTAGGGTTTAAGGTTTAGGATTTTTTCTTGTATTCCACACATAAGACACACGGTGGAAGCTAGTTGTATTCGTCTATCGGCTAAATTAACATAGGTGGCTAACCTATTTTGTAACGCTCTCCAAGCACCTAATTGGGCAATGAGTAATACTTTTATTTTCCAAAGTTTAGCATATACATGTCTTTCCTCCCCCACCATCTCATTGCTTAACTTCTTGTAAGTTGACTTTACAGTGTATAGTTTTGGGTCATCTTCTCATCATGCCTATACGTTGTCCTTATCTTTATATACAACCCGCTATTGTACTTGGCTCATAAACTCCTTTAGCATTGGTTTCTTCAACTCAGACTAGTTCCTTCTCCATGTGAGTTTCCACTCCCAATCATTTCTATTCCATACCCTGACCTCTCTTAACTTTGCCCCCTTTTGCTTTGAATTAGCAATAACTTTTGGGAATATGTCTCTAAGTTTCAAATCTCCATATCACACATCATCCCAAAAAGAATTTAGCTTCCTAAGCCTACTTTCCAACATATGTTATCGTCAATTACCTCTAACCTCCTTCCCACGTATACTTTCTTTAAATCCTTTCACCAAGTTGACTCATTTATGCTATCATTGGCTTCGTTACTCCTCTTGGACCTTACTTTGACTCTATGACATCCCTTCACAGTCCCTCTTCCTCCTTATTAGCCTCGATTTTCATTTATTGGGTAAGGCCATGTCAAATGTCATTAAATTCTTTATTCCTAGTCCTCCTTTTTCTTTAGTCTTACACAACAAATCTCACTTTATCCAGACTACTCTTCTCTCCTCTTACCTTCATCCCTACTAAAACTCTCTTTGTATCTTGACCACTTTTTTTCACAATTTATATGAATATTTTAAATATAGACAACAGGACCAATAATACCGATTTAATAAGATACACTCTTCCAGCTAATACATAATTTTAGAATCACTATGATAAATGGATAATCTCATCAAAATTTACAAAAATATAAATTCATTTTATTTAAGACTTGTTAGTTTTACTCCAATTAAATAAGCGCCAAAATTTTATTCAACAAGCAATTTCCTAATATACAAATTTCTTGTTTTAACAAAGCTATATTCTTTTGATCAATATACCAAAACTTTAACATCAACCACGTATTAAACATGTCATCATACAAAATAAGAAAAAAAATCTTAAACATCTCACAATTAATACAACCTAATATGAAAACCTACAACACCAGTACAATAAACTTAACTGTAAAAAGAATCACAGTAGTGTTGGGAAAGTAATCACCTCATGTTAGAGATATAAAAAGGATCAAAATCAAAGTGAATATGCAAACAAAGTCACCTAAGTATCTTGAAATAAGAAATTTTATAAAAGGTTTAATAAAAAAATATTTTTTCAAGGTTCTTAGCTTTTCCGTAATAGAATGTTTCAGAGAAAGTGTGATAGTTAAAATTAAGAAAACACTTAAAACAGTTTATAGAAAAATATTTATAAAATTATTTAATTGATTGTGTATAATGATAATCAATTATATTATTCAATGTTATATTTTAAAAAAATGAAATAAATTAATCAATTATTTTAAAATGTAATATGAAATAATCAATTTTTTTACTTAATTGATTAGTTTTCTCTTAGTTGATTTCAAAAACTTAACAAAAACAAATAAATAAATTATTTAAGTGATAATTGATAATATGCATCTATATTCGGAAACAAAATATAAAATAACTAATTAATATTAAAGATAATTGATTTTGTAACTTATAGTAATTAATTATTTTAAGTTATAATCTATCATGTTGTTCTTCAACTTTTTTAAAAAAATAAATATGTTTAAGTTTAAATAAAAGTTTATGATGAATATGTCTAATCTAAATGTATAATAAAAATTATGAACACTTAATATATTTAATTCTCCATCAAAAACATTATTGTAAAATAAAGTCTTCAAGCATCAAAATACTTAATAAGCTTGATGAAATTGACTTTTCAGGAAAAAAAAAACAACAAGAAAGAATAAATAATGACTTGTATTTAGAAGAAAACATACTCACACTTGCTATCTACCCTCTTACAATATATTTCCTTTTATTTCTGCCCACACTTACAACTTCAACTAAAACCCTCAAACTCTTCATATATTTCCACTAACAATGCACCTCCTCTTCAAACCCTTCTTCCATTACACATAACAAATGACATCATACTTATCAATACAATAAATCACACATAAAAAAACCCTGATCCTTGTACACACTCAAATTCTAGCTATAGATTTCCATGGATTACAACAAATAAAAATCCCAACATAATAGAATTGCAAAAATTTAAATCCAAAGCCATCCCATTTTGAGAATAAAATTAATTTTTTTCTAGCTGGGTCTAGTTTTTAAAAAAATAATTTATGTAAATCAAAAAACTCATTTTGACACCATAAGCAATTACAAGTGGTATTACCTGCCAAATCATATCCTCAAAAGTCAACAACAATCCAAGTCGGCATCTGATTGTGATTCCACGCAACCAAATTGTAACTCAATAAACTACTTTATATTTCCTATCATCGACTTTTTATGTGGTAATCTAAAAAGGTTAAAACTTGCATTATTTTAGATGAAAGGAGATAAACTTTATTCAAGGAAAAAAAAACATTTAATAGTCATAAAGTTCTAAGTAGTGGTGGTGGACCTGGTTTATTTTTGGTATTTTCAAAAAAATAAAAGGAGAATTAAATATTATGAATTTGTTTGAACAAACTTTTTCATGAACATAATAAAAAGAGAAATCAATTCATCTAAGATTAAAATTTATTAACGTATAGAAGAATTTGTAAAAAAATCATATATTTTCTTTAATTTTAATTTTTAAGAATGAATAATAAGAGCAATAAACTTAAAAAAAAAACTAATGAAAAGCAGCTTTATGAAAACTTGACCAGAACCTTTTCATATTAGACCTCACTTTAGATTTTATCGACACATTTCATGTATTTTTATTATGATCTATATTTTATTATTTATTTTTTGGAACATTTCTTATATTATGCAGTTTCCTGTATTGTCTTGAACATGTTTTTAGAGGTATTCTAATTATTATTTTTCTTGTTTTGTAATACTTGATTATGATATGATTTTTTTTATTCATTTAAAAATATTAAATATATATCTATATATATATCTATATATATATATATATATATATATATATATATATATATATATATATATATATATATATATAATTCAATACTAAAAATAAAATTTTTTTACATTCTCAAAATTAGAAGTTTTATAAATGATTTAAATCTTTTTTGTATTTATTTTTACTATCACTAAAAAAATTGTGTAAAGCAAATTAATTTAACTGATTAATTTCCTTGCAATAAAAATTAATATTTCCCACACTCAAAATCTGTAAAAAGACACTCTAAAATTGTGGAAAATATTTTTATTTTTCACCGATTTTCTACAGTTAAAAATCCGTGAATACGTTCGTAGGAAATGTTTCTCACAATTTTATTTTTTAAATTTCTCACATAAAAATATATGTGGGAAACGTCACAGGCTTTTCGAAAGGCTTTCTCACGAAAAAAATGTGAGTAAATAACTATTATTTAAATCAAAAATTTTCAAAATTTACCAAATATATCTTTTATTTGTAAAAAGGTGTTTTTTAAGCTAATACTATATATATAATTATGAAACAATTTTTACTTTTATTTTAGGCTTATAATTTTAACTTAATTTTATATTATCAATAAGTATGAGATTATTTTTAGTATATTTTCTAAAGTAATATTATAAAATAAATCAATTTATCCATAATCATCTCCCTCCTTAGTATCTTCTTCCTTGGGTCATCATGTTTCACTACCACTAAATTATTATTTTTACGAGATGGACTTTAATTTCCAGCATATAATATACAACTTATAAAATTTTGACGTCAAAGTGAATCAATTAATCATACTAAATATAAAAAAATCAATTTGAAATATATATATATATATATATATATATATATATATATATATATATATATATATATATATTATTTTATCTTCTAAACTCAAACGTCCCTCTAATATGATATATTCTTATATTTTTAATATTAATTAAACGATTTAATTTTGGATATCAAAAATAGATTTCAGATATATATTTTATTTTCAAAATTTTAAGTATGTTCTTATACAGGATATATTATTCCCTGGAACTTTTAATATTAATTGAACCGTTTATCTCTTGAATCTATTCTTTTCAGTATCTTTAGTTTTTAGTTTTTTAATGTTTGTTTTAAGAGTCGTTATTTTTGTAAAAAATATAGATAAATATATTGCTGAGAAAAAATATATAGATAAATCTAAAATATTATTTATACACTCAAAATATTTATTTATTACAAACATTTATTAAATAAAAGAAACATTTATTCCGTTAAATACACAGACCGAAGTATTATAATTGTCATCAAAAGATGATGAAAGTCAATACTTATATTATTAGCCAAAAGAAAGAAAGATAAAAAAAAAAAAACAGTCTTCATTCACGCCAGTGTTATTATTACATGGAGATTATATTCATGGTCTAAGGTTCAATCATTATTTCATATATATATATTTATGAACATTATTATATTAGTCATTTTTCTTGCCTTTTCTTTTGATTTTCCTAATTAAGAAAATTTGTTTCTAGAAACATATTTCAAGAAAACTTAATGAGGAAAGGGTACTGAGGACACAATTCTCCTTGAAAAATTAAAAAAAAAAAACACTTTGAAAATTCCTTTTATACACGAATATTTTATATGTACAAATTTTAATACAACTTATATATTGTAAACGTATAACATAAAAATGTGCTTATTTAATAATTTATTTTGAATATAACTTTTGTAAAAAGGAATATTGAATTGAGAAAACTAAAGTATAACAAGAAGCAAGAAGTTTGAAGAAAAGAGATAAATATTCAATTAAAAAAAAAAGACATCATACCAAATCATATAATTTAAGGGTTAGTTTTAACATGTAACATTCAAATAAAGAGGATAGCATAACAAATTCAATCACTCTAAAAATATCTACTCTACTTAACTTTTCAATAATTTTGCTAAGAATGTGTACTATATATGTATGTATGTATGAGCTGTTAATCTAATGATATATATTTTCTTCTTTTCTATGTTTGGGGTATTCATTGACATAAAATAAGATATTATTAACTTTTCAAGACACTTATATTTATTTAAGAGACTAATATCTAAAAATAGATATTATTTCATACACTTGCAATTTGAAGATTTGGGTTTTATTTCAATATTACATATGTTTTGTAACTTCTATGAAAATCTCACCAGGAGTCTACTTTTGTTTGTACATTGTTTTCTAATTAATAATTCACCAAAGAAATATTATTTCATAATTGATATGTTCTCACTAATAATTATATAATAAAAATTCAAAAAAAAATTATAAATATTAATTTTTTTTATTTCCAGTAATTTGTGAAAAAAATAGTAAAAATGTATTAATTATGAACCATTTGAAGCTGAAATGGTATCCATGATGCAAATTGTAGACACAAATCCCACATGGGGTTATTGTCATCAAGCAATGAAAGTAGTGAAACAACTCACATTTCATTTTAATGTCTATTGTCCATAATAAGCATGATGAGTAGCAATATCATCTTCAATTTTTACTCAAACCATTAATGTCCAATCAAAATTCCACTGTCACCAAGAAACTCTATTTATAGAAACACTATGACGTAATACAACATCCTCTCACTCTTTGACCCATGTCTACAATTTTTTCTTATGATGCAATGTGAGAATGTTAACCATTAACTTCCAAAAATATCATTCATTATAATAGACTAAGCCAACTTTAAGTTGACTTAAAATAAATAATAATAATAAACTAATGAGAAAAATTTAACGTATTTTATTTTTAATATTTATCTGATTTTATTATAATATTTATTTAATTTAGTATTAATTTTAGTGATAGTAATATTATGATCTTTGATATTTAATTAAGTGAACATAAATTTAATTTAATTTTAATATTTATTTAAATTATTATTGATAAAAGTCTTATTTATATTTATTAATAGTGTCCATAGTTATATTTATATTTATAGAAAACTTTATCTTGCAGATGAAAAAGATTAAATAAATTGAGTTTTGTAAAATAATAAATGACAAAAAAAATAGAATTAAGAGTGAAGTGAATTGGTTTAAAGATGACTTCTAGAGACTTTAAAAATGTATTCTTAAAATTATTGTTGATGGGAGTAATTAAGTGAAGTGTAATAATCAATATTATCAAAAGTAAAAAGAATTTAAGATAATATAGATATGACTAACATGAGAAAAAAAAGATACATCAAATTTTATACTATTTTTATTATATTTGAATCTGCGTTAATTCAAGTAACTCTAGTTGGATTTTCAACAGTTTTTGAATTATCTAATTACTATAACTCATATATAACTACAAATATAAACTACTTCTTGAAATACCATTTAATAAGATTTACAAAGACAGTATCAACATTCAATTACTTACAACAACCACGCTAAACACCGGCACAAAGTTATCAATACATATTATAAAAGAAAAGAAAATATATCACCTAGAATATGACAAATCTAGAGAATAATTTATAGCATGATCACCAATTTTAATGAATCTTGAACAATTGTTTTTAATCAAGATCTAAATGTATAGCACTCTCATAATATTTCTATCAGGAAATAACAAGCTCTCTCTGTCTGACAAGTATAAAATGATATGAATGAATGAGCTTCTTTTAAAAGAGTTTTAAGGTAATCTATTGTTATTAATAATAATCAATTATTATGTTCATTTAGCAACCCAAAAAACACTTTAATAGAAATTTAATCGATTACTATTGAAACCTTATTGGTTATTTTTGAAATGTTGAGCTTTTGAAAAAGCTTGGTATAATCGATTATGACTTATGATAATCAATTATAATTTGAAATCACTTTTTGTACAAAATAATCAATTAATATTTTTCATAATCGATTAAATAGGAAACTTGAAAAATTAGTTTTTGAAAACATATATAATTGATTATTTGCAAATTTTGAAAACATTTTTAAATTAATATAATCAATTATTTTTTAAGATAATGGATTATATAACCTATTGCATGCTTAACAAACATAATTTATTATTATATTTAGAAAAAAATTATTTCAATAGAAATTTGCTCAAGATTATTTTAAATATTGATTCATACTTTACATTTTGACCATACTAAAATAAATAGAGAGAGAAACCATCGACAAAATGTGTGAAAATTATCAAAAACATCATCAAATCAACATATTATTTATATGCTTTGCTAACAAATTTTTAATTTTAACACAAGATTAGAAAAAGTAAAAATTTATAGAATTGTGAAGTGAATTATTTTTCTTATAAAATTCTTTATTAATAAGTTTTTCTAAAAAAACTATTTTAAATGTTTTTGAAAAAAATTCTCTATAAACACTTTTAAGAAAAAAAATTAAAAAAATCTTAGTTTCATAAAATTAATTTATGTATATATTAATCTATAGAAGTTTTCTCATGTAGTTTCTCTATATTTTTAATTTTAATTTACATATAAGTTAAATTTAGTTGATAAAAAAGTTATTTTACTTTTTCTTTCCGCATTACTTCTCATAAAAATACTTATAAAAAAAATTCATCTAAGTAAACCCTTTATATAAAATGTAATATACTACAGTAAATTTTATAATATTTATTTAATAAATTTGTATGTTTATCTCTCTTTATAATATAATTGATTTCATTTTAAATTTATTTATTTTTTTCTCTCCTAGTTTGTAGTACCTATTATTAGATGTTTAAAAAAAATCATGATAGTGTGGTCACATAACAAATGTTATTATAAAAAAATAAAGAACGAAAATATTGGGACCATATTTAAATTTTTTTAAAAAAAAAAGAAGTTGAAATTTATTATAAAGAAATTTAAGTTAATAAAAATGGAAAGAGAATCAAACTATTTAAAATTTTATTTTATTTTCAATCCCAAAATTATAGTGAGTTTACGTGAATCGTGATTTACTTGACGGAAAAATATAATCTTTTCACTAAAAAAAAATATGAGAAATTTTAAAATTCATGGTATCACATTTCTTTATGTATTTATGTCATCTTCAACCAATAGATCATATAATAATTTGTTAAGAAGAAAATGCTTAACAAATTAAATAAGAGTCCCACTTTAACTTATAGCCACCAACTTAAGAATATTCAATAGTCAAAATTACTCTCATAATTTCTGCATATAAAACATTATGAACTCTTAAATAAAAAGAGAAACAATCATTAATTTTTTTTTTACAGTCTCTAAAAATTCTCACTCACACAAATAGTGTGATTACGACTTCTTCTAATAGTCCTATTCGTATTAATTTTTATCTATTCTACAATAGACATACTTCAAATAACTTAAACAATACTAAGGTTCAGGGTTTAAGATCTTTCTTAAACTTATTATTAATTTAATTACTACTATTTAGATTTTTTATATTATCACTAAAAATATAAATGTAAAAATATACTAAGGATATTAAGAGTTAGATTCAGTAAAAGTAAACTAGTATATCACAAAGAGATGAAAAATAATAATATCCACACAATTAACACAACTAAAAACATTATTAGTAATAACATCAACCAAGAGTTAACATAACGTTATAAATATTATATTTTTTTTTACTTTTTGTAGTATCCTTAATCTTGCTGTATTGTTGGGTTTAAGGTTGTTAGTTATTAAACTAGTTAATAGTCAACTGTGACTTATTTAATATTATGTTACAAGTTTGGTTTCCTTCTCAATTAAATATGTAGTTGCATTGTAATACTAAATATGTGGTAAACATTTTTCTTTTTCTAGTGCACTAATAATTTATTTTTAAAAATTATAGGATAGTTTTTAAGAATCCACTAGTATATTATAGTTTCATTATACTTTTAGATATGAAGTATTTTAAAATATGAGAATAAAAGACTTAAGACAAATAGACAACATTATAAATATAAGATAAAGATTAGTTTCACTCATATATTATCATTTAGATATATCTCTAATTAACATAAAATTTTCAATAATAATTAATTACATAACCTAACAAGTTGACCCAGTGCTAGCATCATTAACTCACGAATCCGCAAATTAATTGAAAATATCTTAAGATTCTCCATCATGATGCAAGTCACTTTTCTGATTCTTCTCTCGTGTGCGAGTGGCAAGATCAACCACTCCTATTTCATAGCTTCAATCTTCAATTTTGAGGGACATGCTTACATTAGCGGTGTTAAAATAATCTAAAATCCTTAAGTTTATTTCTTGAGTTGGGTTAAATTAAAAATAATATAATTCTATTAAACATGAACCAAATTGAACCTCACACTCTTAACCAGTAACTTAAAATAGGTTTGGGTTGGATTGTTGGTAAGTTGACCGTAACTTACAACAATAACTTTTTATAATGTTTTTTATTATTTTATTATTATAATTATTTACCATTTTTAGTTATGTAGTTTCATACTTTAATTTCTTTTAAGATTAGAATATAATTTAATAGTATTTAAACAATTTAGATGTTTAATTCATTTGTCCAATTATATAAGTTCACACTATTTTTACTTGTTTATAATATATATATATATATATATATATATATATATATATATATATATATATATATATATATATATATACGTACATACATTATAATCTATCCAATAAAAAATTTAAATCAAAATACATCCTTCTATATAATGAAGAGTTTTTCAAAATATCTAAAAGAAATTTGGCATCGGACTCAATCAAAAGCATCCTCAACTGGCTCATATGCAACATTAACTACTTCCGTGTATAATACGATCATCACAGATAGAAAACAAACACACCAACACAAGCAAGAAAAGGTAACCTAGTAATTAAAAGACTTCTCATATAATCTAAATTGATCACAATATATATATATATAACATTCAACACACAACAATCCATTTTCATATCCATCAGTCAACTCAACTACTTATCTTAACTCATGACATCAAACAATATAGACAAACTCAATTCTACTTTTGAAAGACTCGTGCATTAAATAGAACCTAAGACATGCACCTATCATACAACTCCAAACTGTGAATCCACACATCCCCCGATCAATGAAACAATCTTGTCTGACAAGGTTAGTTCTCCTGAGACTTTCCTGACCAGCTATATTTCAAGCTGCAGTCACCCAATTTGGACCTCTTTCGACTCTCACCACCTTTTATAATTCATCTATTTGATTTCTCTTATTAGTAGAGTCAGGATATCAATCGTTATTTAATAGATCATTATATTATGCACATCCTATTACATCTTGACACAATTTGCTTTTTGAAAATACTATGTCTCAATCACAGACCACATATATTTCAAATCATGTCATAACATCTCGACTTTTCACTCATACATTCATACACTTTTTAATTTCAAGTTTAAATATCTCAAAAACTTCATAATTTTCAATATTATTTAATCTCAACCATAAATCAGAAATAATTCATTTATCTTACATCCACAAAAGGCATTACAAAAGAATCCAACAATTAAAAACTACACAAATTAAGTTTTTCTTTTAGCTTTAGTGAGAATATTTTAGCTTGAACGAGAATGTACTCGATTGAGCGAAAATTTCCTGAGCGAAAATGAACCCAAGAGCAACTCCAGTTCTAATACTATTTTTACTTGAGCGAAAATGAACTCAAAAGCAGGTCCCAATATTTGCTTGAGCGAGAATCTCCTCGCTTGAACAAAAATAAAAATATCAGAAGACAATTTTTACAAAGACTAACTACTTTTCTACTTTCATCAAATACTGTTCATTTCAATTTACACATTTCATATCATCATTTTGTCATAACCCATCTAATATAGTTCAAAACACATCATTTTAATTTATCTATGTTTTCAATATCAATATCAACATCATATACCAAATACTAAACTAAAATTAAGCTTTTAAAACATATTAATACATCATCACAAGGCATATTCAATCTTACCTCTATCAAAATTAATTTATAAATATTACACTACTACATTCAAATATTATTCTACTACTCAATCTAAGTCAACTAATCACACAAATCAAACAATCATACTCATTCAGTGTTCAAGGAACAGTTCAAACCTGCAAAGAAAATTTGAGCATTGACGATCAAAGATTTATACATTCAAGTATTATATCCTAGAGTTCTATTTGAAGAAAGCTAATTAGTATAAAATGTGCAACTAATTTCTCTTACCTGGCTTAAGCAGAGCACTCTTCAAAAGAGCTCTCAAGCCTATAGTTCACAAAGGATCTCCTAACTTGCACCATAGAGCTTTGATCAAAGGTCAAACTATACCATTATGATCATAAACTAATATCATGATGTTCTAAATGTCACATGCTTCCTAGATTGCTAGAGTAACTAAGAACAATAGCAAACTATCACAAAGGAAATGAATAGAAAATGAACTTACCCAATCAAAATTATGACCAGGCAGTCTTACTCAGTTTGTCATCATGAATCTATAGGTGTCATCCGATCGTCAATCTGATAAGGAACAAAGTTAGAATTGTAGTGAAAAGGCTGAGGAAATCTAAAGTTTTTATTTCTAAAGAGATAGTGGTTTTGTAAAGATGAGACTTGAATATCAAATTTTTCTATAAATATGTGTTTTTCATTTAATAATAAAATATTTAAGTGTCTCTTTTCACTTTTACCACTTCTACTTTAAAGAATTATTTTCTAGAGTATTACATTCTCTCCAACAAGAAAAATTTTTGTTTTTAAAAATTGACTTATTATCAAATAGATGAGGGTGAGATTCTCTAATAGTCTCCTCCAACTCTCAAGTAAAATTACCAGACCTAGTATCCCACAATACTTTTATCATTCTGATGGCCTTGCCTCTGAGCTGCTTAACCTGCTAATTTTCAATTCTGGTTGGTTGAGCCTCAAAGCTTAAATTCTCCTTAATATGTACTTCATCCACTCTTAAGATATGACTAGGATCAGACACTAATATGTATTTATTTTAACCACTTTCCTATTGCATAATGATAAGAATAATGATAAGTTTTGGACCATTTTTCTGTATTTTGGCTTATTGGTTTGTAATTGAAAGTTTGACTCAATTTGATGAAATTTTTGGAAATTTTCTAGACTTGAGCATGTTTCGTATTTTGTTAATAAATTTTGCTACAGACCTCGGATTAACTTGATCTTTATGTAGTTTTGTAGATAACTCTACAAACGTTTTGAGAGTGTACAAGATCAAATTCAAATTGTAACGTAGACAAAATCAACCTTGTAGTTGGTGTACGAAATCTGGACAACACTTTGAGCGGAAATAGTTAATTGATGACAACTTAGTCATTTCACCTCCAATTTAGTTGGGATCAAAACTGTGCGTTTTTGGTAATGAAAAATTCTGAATATTGTAAGGAAAAAAAACCAATGGAGAGCAGATAGTTTTTGTGAGATAGCAATTTCAAATACAACTCTTGACTTGGTTCCTTTTCACTTCTTCATTTCTGCATTTTTATTTCGCTTCTGCATTTTCTACTTTTGTATTCATTGGTAAAGTTTAGTTTAGTGTTGTCTTTGCATTTCCTTATCATTGTCATTTTCTTTGGTGTTTTGTTTAATTCCTCTATCAATCAATCATAATCTTAGTTTCTGTTATTGCCTCTTATTTCCACTTATGCATTACTTCCATTAGATGAAGCCAAGAAAAGGACAAAAGAAATTTTCCACTATGTTTCTAGGTAGTACCATAAAATCATAGTATGCATTGATTGACATTATCAAATAAAGGGATTTTGACATATGTATGAAGTATTTCATGATTCCAACCTAATGAAGATCTTGATTATGTCAAAGTAAATGGAAGAAGGAAAGATCAAGTGATGAAGGGGAAGATCAAGCAAATAAAGACTTTGAATCAAGAATGTGTTTATTGTGTTTTGTATTATGATTTATGGTTTTAATTTTGTTGTAAGTTCTTCTCTTGTCTTGATTTGAATGTTTTCCAAGTTATAAAACTTTTAAAAGTGGTATGAAGTCCTTGTAATCTTTAGTTGTATTTTAATAGATTAAAATACATTTTAATATTTTAAAATTTTCTAAAAGGCAAGGAAGAACAATTTAATTGATTAAAATGATTATTTGATCGATTAAAATTACTAAAACTCAAAGTTGTGATCTTAATTTTAACCAATTAAAACAAGATTTTAACCAATTAAAATTATTTAAGCCACTTTCACATTTTAATTAATTAAAATGATAATTTAAGTAATTAAAATCACTAAGTGATTTTAATATATTAAAATATGGTTTTAATATTAAAACTTTGAGAATTGTGTTTTAATATATTGAAGTGGTTTTAGTCAATTAAAACTATCATGTACCAAATTCTTATATCTCTAATTTCAAAACCAAAATTTATGAAATCAATGTTATTATTTCTAAAAATAGTTTACATACTAAGATAGACTTTGACTTGAGATTGGGCACACTTCTTCGAGTTGTCTTACTTTGATCTTGTGATTAGAAACTTTGATTCAAGAAGAACGTTTTTTTAAGATCACCTTCACTTGTTGATATTAAGTTATGATTAATCTTACCCACATGATCTCTTGTTCTTGTATTGATTGTTCACTACAAGAAAAACTAAAATTACTCACGGATTATTATCTACGGATTTGTATTCGTAGGTAAATTCAGCGTTATCTACAGATTATTATCCACGGATCTGTATCCGTAGGTAAATTCAGCGTTACCCAAGGTTATTATCCATGGATCTGTATTCATAGGTAAATTCAGCATTATCAACGGATTATTACCTACGAATCTGTATCTGTAGGAAAGTTCAACGTTACCCACGGATTATTACCTATAGATCTGTATCAGTAGGTAAATTCAACATAAGATATGAGAATATTACCTAAAAAACTATATTTTTACATGACTTATATTTAAATTAATAATATTAATATTATTGTTATTATTTACATTAATATTATTAGTATTATTATTAATTTTATTAATATTATGAGAATATTATTCATATTTTAATATGTTATTAAAATTATTATTATTATCATTATTATTATCACCCTAAAAATTATTATTTTAAAGATTTTTTTATTAATATTATTATTAAAAATACTAATATTACTTTTATTTTTGTTATTAGTATTAATATTATTATTAGATATTATTATTATTATAAATAGTAATAATGATAATAAATATTAATAATATTATTATTATTATAATAATAATATTAGTATTATTTATATTAATATTATTATAATTAATCTTTTAATATTACCCACGAATATAGATCTATCGCTATTACTTATGGATATAGGTCCTTAAATATTACCTACGAATATAAGTTCGTAGGTATTACCCACGGATATAATTTTCTAGGTATTACACACAGACATAGGTCTGTGGGTATTATCCACAGATATAGGTCCATGAGTATTACCTACGACATATGTTTGTGGGTAATACCTACGGACCTATGTTCGTGGGTAATACCTACGAATTTATATTCATGGATAAAACTACTACTAATAATAATATTATGTCCTGTTAATGATGTTCATATTAATTTATTAATAACAATATTAGCAAAAGTTAATATTTTTAACAATATTAATATTTTTATTGATATTACTAATATTATAATTAATATTAATAGTATTTTTAATATTTTTCTTACTATTATTAATATTATTATTATCATTGGTATTATTAATATTATTATATTATTATTATTATATGATTTTTAATATATGAAATATTATTACTACTTCTATTCATATTATTTATATTTACATTAATAATATTTTTAATATTACTGATATTCTTATTAACATTATTTATATTTATATGAAAATTAGTTTTAATATTATTAATATTTTAATTTATTTTCAGTTATATTAGAAATATTTGTGATATTATAACTAATTATTATTATTATAATGATAATAATAGTTAATAATAATATTATCAATATTAATATTACTATGAATGTTAATATTATTATTAATATTAATATTAATATATTATTAATATTTTTTCACCAATATTATAAACATTATTATTAATATTAGTATTGATATTATATTTGTTTTTAATATTGTTAATTATTAACTTGTATTATTAATATTTATATTACAAATATTTTTTAATTTTATTTTTAATAATTTTAATTTATTATTAGTTTTATTATTATTATTATTATATTTATATTTACACGAAAAATATTTTTAATACTAATAATAATAAGAATAAAAATATTATTATTAATGATAATAATAATAATAATTTTATTAATAATATTAACAATCATAGTCATAGGTATTATCATAATAAAAATAATAATAATCATAACATTACGTTATCACATAGTTTGATTGTTGTAGTGGTCAAAAGCTCTTTTCTACACTAAAAGGTCCTGGGATCACTAGAAAATTTACCTACAACAGTGATTATTGAGATCTTGCAAGGTTTAAGATCCTAATTTTTGGGTGTTCTCATTTCTTATTTTTCAATGTGTTTATAAAATTGTAAAGAATAGTGGATTAACTTTGCTAGTATGCTTGGTTTGCTAGTATTTTTAATTTTCACCTCTTAAACTTAGCTTAATAATAATTTTAGCATTTCAAACACTTTGTCTAACTTCTATATTTCCAATGCCATTTCAAATATATGAACAACAAATTTGTTAATATCACATAATATTACTTTAATTTAAGATCTATTTGTCATGTAATTACAACCATCCAAGTTGGAATAAATCCCTTGTGTATAACCTCATATAAGAACATGTTGAAAGAGTAATTCTCAAATTAAAAATAATTTAAGTTCTCTCTTGCATATTCAAACCATTGGAAAATAAGCTTGAAAAATATTAGATTAACCATTTTCTATTATATATTTTTTTTTACTTGTCCACTTAAATTTATCTGTGTTTTTTCAATTTCTTGGATTTAATATAGGTATTTGTCCATAGCTTCTTTTTATATTTTCTTACAACCAAGACTTATTAGAATGATATGAGTTTACAATCATGGTATAAATAATTATTATTAGAAAAGTTAGAACGTCTGCTATGCTTTTAGACATTAATTGCTTAAAAAGGCTAATAAAATATAATTAAATAAATATTAATTTAAGAAAATAATTTTGAGAATTTTACTATTTTTATGATTATTTGTAAAAAAAAATTAAAGAGCTTGCTTGAGTGGAACATATTAATTTAAATCAATTGTTTTTTTATGTTAGAAAAACTTTTTTCAAGTAGAAAAGTTCTTATAAGTGAAACTTGACAACTTAACTAGTATGGTAAAACCTTCACCACTTTTAGATTCCTTTATCTTTCTAAGAATTTTCTTTAACTTCTCTCTACTTCTATTCCTTCAAATCTTATATTTTTTACAATTTAATCACACATTGTACTAGCTGGAGAGCTAAGGATCATTTTTTGTTGATCAAATCTTCAATCAAAATAAGTTCATATTTGCTTTGAAGATTTTTTTGTTCTCTTCATTTTCTTTTGAATTTGTCAACTTGATTCTCTCAACTTGATTAAGCTTATACTAAATTTTTGTTATGTTTGGATATTTTGCTCTAGGTCTCTAGATTTTGAGTAGTTCTCTTACCTGAGTTGAAAGTTACTTCATAGCAAAGAATTATAGGTAAGGAAAACTATTTATGTTTTGATATAACCTTAGAATAGATGTTCTAAATATGAAGGGGTCTTAGTTGCAATATCTAATTTCTATGCAGGTATTACGTTCTGTTTGAACATGATTTAAATATTTGAAATTTAGTGAGAATGTTATTTGAGCTTTTGGTTGATAGATGATTGTTTTAAAATGCTTTAAATCTGAAACTCGTGTTGAGATGTTGATATAGTAACTAGATTATGCATGTTAAATTATAAAGTTTCTTAAACTGAGTTTTAAATATAGTTTAGAAGAGTAAAGTTAGTATATTATAGTTTTTCATATAATAGTTTATGATTTTAATACGAATGAAAATATATATTGAGTTTGAATGATCAAGCTTGAATTGAAATGAGTGAAGGATGATATTAATCAAATTATGGTTATATTGAGCATTTTAGGTTTGTTTGAAAGTTGTATTTGCTAAAGTGATGTTGAGTAAAACTTTTGAAAACAGATTTGGTTCTACTACATGAAGTTGATTTTTGATATTTTCACTTAAGCGAAGGACTTTTTCTTAAGCAAAAATACAGTAGAAACTCAATATTTGTTATCAGATGTATTTTCGCTTAAGTGAGTTTTTGGTCAAGCGAAATAGAGTTGAAACTCAACCTTTGCTTTCAGCCATATTTTTGCTCAAGTGAATGCTTTTTTACTCAAGCACAAATAGAGCTTAAATTCAACCATTGCTCTTGGCTAGATTTTTGCTCAAACGAATAAATTTTCACTTAATCTAAATATTATTTTTGTCAATTTAATGAATTGAATGTGGATTTTAAATATAAATAGAATATTAAATTGTATATTTAATTTGTTTATGATTTTGTTTAAATAAATTGTTATATGAAATGGTTGTTAAGAGTGATAAGAATTATATAAACTTACGATCACAAGATTAAGATGATATGTGAACCATTGTTTGAGTTGTGTATGAAGATAAATACAATTATGTTATAATAGAGATCATATTGCTTCACTGATAGTCTAAGTCATATAAACTAAGATATCATGTAGTGAGAAGTTGGGGGGAGTTCTTGCTCACCGTGATGTGTAGATATAATACTTAGGTTGAAATGAAGTTATTTTGATTCATTACTATTAGGCTCACTTGTTAATCTAAGTCTTGGTTTGAATCAAACGTTAGTATCCGATAGGATATACTTAAATACGAGTTTTCCAAAAGATGTCAGTTAATATTTTATTTGTCGAATATTCTTTTATATATAAATTCATGTGTGGTCCACCTGGCTTTTTATGATTGTGTTTGATGAAATTGAATTATTTGTGGATTGCTAATCAAAATATTTCCTTCTATATACATTTTTCCCATGTTGAAATTTATTTGTTTTAATAATTTACCTTTGTATATTTTGTTTGTGTAATGATATATTATGGTTGTATTATGAATAAATATAAGTACAGGAACAACATCTAAAAAAAATAAAAATTTATTTTAAACTCTATTTTTTGTAAAAATTTGTATTTATATATATACTTTTTATGTTTAAGTAGTATTTTTTCTTGAAATACTAAAAGCTTTATATAGGTTATATGTTGGATTTATAGTAAAGTAGATAGTTTTAGTGAGGTTTCACAAGCTCATTAGTTGTTTGATAAAATACAACCAAAATTCAATTTCTTTTAATTTTAACAATTTAATTATTTAAATTATTGCATAAAATTTAAACTATTTTTCTTATAAAACATGAATTAAAATGCAATAATTTTCATTAAGGAGTATTATACAATTCCTTTCAAATATAATACTTCTTCACATCCATTTTACTGTTGTAAACTTATTTTATTGAAAAAAAATAACATATACATTGACATAATTATATATATATATATATATATATATATATATATATATATATGTATATATAAATTTTGATATAGTCGTAGTGAAAAAAAAAATGAGTGCATGTTGAAGGATAAAAGGATTTTCAGCGTCAAGAAATTGGATCAAATTTTTAATATTAAGATTTAAATTTTCAATGCATATATTAAATTATGTTAAACCATAGAAAAAAAATGTGTAAATGTATAACTAAAAAAGGGCTTTAATTTTTAACAAATCTTGTCATCACGATAAAAAAATTTCTAAAACTATAAACATATTAGTAAAGTTTTTGAGACACTTTTATATTTCAAGCATTGCAATATAGTTAAAATGTAGTTATTTTCTTTCAGTTTAATATTTCGAAGCACTTACAATTGTAGAATCATATTAACTAAATCGTGTGTAATGCTTATGTCAATCCTTCCAACAATATCATCATTATAGCCTGATCTGAATAATTTCTTAAAAGAGATTTTAATTTAATTTGATATTTATATATTTTGAGAGCACGACTTGTCTTTGATATGTTTTATGGCACCATTATATTAATTCTGAAAACCATGATAAGTTATTTTAATCATATAAATATAGTTTATAATTTAAAATTATTTTATGTCTCTTTTATTGACATAAAGTAATATATATTACTTTTAAAAGTATATTAAAGTACAAATTATTTGACTTCTTCATTTTTATTTAATTTTAACAAAATTTTTCCATAAAGATTTATAACAATATAAATTTAAAATCTAAATGTTAGATCAATAAAATATTCTTCTTTTGGCGTAAAGATATTGGTAGTGTAACAACAAGTAAGAAAAAAATTTATATAAAGTCGAAATAAAGTAGAAAACGATAGACTCACATTACGACATTATTCATTTTTTATATATTTTTTAGGGAAATAATTTAAATACAGTGAAGCTACTCTTTTCAAAGAGATATTATTGTTTATAATAAAGAATATAAAACAAAGGAAAA
>Ga0209489_100584_pt1 | contig 70265 bp, 27 predicted proteins | sample SiratrowhiteBW_FD_187527 | JGI IMG/M metagenome (GOLD analysis project Ga0209489, IMG submission 187527) | Root nodule microbial communities of legume samples collected from California, USA - Siratro white BW (SPAdes) (version 2) | ecosystem: Host-associated > Plants > Roots > Nodule | place... | reverse complement strand
TATATATATATATATATATATATATATATATATATATATATATAAAGTTAATTTCAAAACATTTATTATTTTAACAATATTATCAAATATATGTCTAATATAACTTATTATATTATATTTTTATATACAGTTTATAAGCAGTGTAACTTCTTATTATTTTTCACCACAAAAAGTGCAAAATTTACAAAGTTTTTCTCATAAATTACTTTAAATCAGGCAAACCAAACCATCATGATCATCTCTAATTAAATGATCATCTCTAATTAAATGATAAAGCTCCAAACAAACTAAGTGTTAGCAAATATGTTTTAAATAAATAAACAAATTAGACTTAAATGTGTGTAATTTTGTTAATATATATATATATATATATATATATATATATATATATATATATATATAATTATAATTACATAATTTTTTAAAGGTAAACAAATTTCACCTACCTTAAGATAGTTTTCTTTTAACAAAATAGGTTGACTATTCATCATCTATAATTAATGTTAAATCTTATAAAACCTTGTTGTTAATGTTGTAAATGTCATTGATGAATAAATTAGGCACAAAATAAACTAAACTTTGATGCAGTGATAATACAGAGAAGATTTGGAAAAATTGAATGAGATTAGTGATTCTGGCAATAATTTGTCTAAGAGAGAGAAAGGGACATAATAGAGGAACTTGAGAGGAAAATTTCAATTTGAAGCCATGATTTCAATGTAACACACCAGCTCCATTTGTGCCCTAACCCTCCCGATCTCGCTCTTGGTAAGCTCTTCTTCTTCTTCTTTCAGGCCATCTTTACGTGTTTCCGTTTTCAATCTCAATTTTTTATTGTTTTTTTTTTTCTTTTCAGTTTTGATGTCAATTTTCGTCTTTTTGATCTCATTGTCGGAATCGAAGGAATAAGACACTATTTGGAGTCTCTTTTATGTTTAATTTTTTATTCAGTTCAAAATGGGTCTCTTCTCAGTGGATTAGATCATTGTCACTTGTTAGTGTGCTACAATCGATTCAATCGAAAGGCTCATGTTTGATTCTAGATCTAAGATTTGAACTGAATTCGAGATTTTCTGCCCGAGATTGAATTTGGAGGAGGAATCTGTGAGTGATAGTTGTCGATGGTGAGATGATAAGAAGAGTAGCTTGTTTATGGTGGGTTGAATATTGGGTAGGTGGTATGACACTTTAGCCACTGAGCAAGTAGATGCAGTGTTGTTTGATTCGGACATCCATGTGTAGTTTATCTTGGATTTATGAGATAATTTTCAACTGGATCATTGACAAAGTTAGATTTATCTGTTCATATAAAATTTTTGAACGCCCTCATCTTTCTATGTACATGTTCCTGTTTGGATGCTTGTTGTTTGTTTGGTCTGCTCATGTATTTTTAGCTGTTCATATGCTGCCTTGATGGACTTTTGGGGTTCTTGTAGACTATGTTTCATACGTGATCTATGTTGAAGAGAGAATGTGTTTTACTAGTGTTTCAATTTGGCATTTGGATACCCCAAATCGCATTGCGATGGTTGCCTGTTTCAAATATCACTATTGCCTTTTGTAGGGCTGTGCTTCATCTTGGCAAGTTCTATTGGTAAATGTCAGGCAGATCTGCTTGACAAAATGGGACATGTAAAGTTGCAAACGCAAACTGGTATCAATGCGATAGAAGAGGGATCTGGGCAATGCAATGCTGGGTATCCCGACAAAACTACTGTGGCATGCATGATCAATGCAGAAATCGGTGCTGTTTTGGCTGTCATGAGAAGAAATGTTAGATGGGGAGTTCATTATATGTCGGATGATGATTACTTGGAGCATTCCCTTGTCCAGTCTCTGAAGGCATTGAGGAAGCAAATTTTTTCTTGGCAGAATCAGTGGCATGTCATAAGCCCTGCCTTGTACCTCCAGCCTTTCCTGGATGTGATTCAATCAGATGAAACTGGTGCACCAATTACTGGTGTCGCTCTATCATCTGTTTACAAGATCTTAACATTGGATGTAATTGATCAAAATACTGTTAATGTTGCGGATGCCATGCACTTGGTAGTTGATGCTGTTACAAGTTGCAGGTTCGAGGTGACTGATCCTGGATCAGAAGAAGTGGTATTAATGAAGATATTACAAGTTCTTCTAGCATGTGTGAAAAGCAAAGGATCTATGATACTGAGTAGCCAACATATTTGCACCATAGTACAAACTTGCTTCCGTATAGTTCATCAAGCAGGAACCAAAAGTGAATTGTTGCAGCGGATAGCACGTTACACAATGCATGAACTTGTGCGGTGTATTTTTTCCCACCTTCAAGATATTGACAACAAAGAACTTACATTGGTAAATGGAAGCACTGCTTTAAAGAAAGAGGTATAGCATTTATGTTACCTTAAACTTACTGGTTGCAATTTCATTTTTTTCCTGAGATTATTTTGTCAATTGCTAGGCGAGGTAAATGGTTGTAAGGAAAAATTGGGACCTTGGGCTAAGGAGTACGATTCAAATTTATGCATGAATTTTTGTTTGGCTATTATTTGTTATTCACTTTTTCTCATCTGACAAAATCTGAAAGCATTCAGAATGAATTTTTGTTAGTTTATTTACTATCTGCTTACTTTACTGTTTATTACTTGTTTCAACTTTCCAATTTCCATGAATTTATTATTCCCTAGAAATTGCATGTCAACAATCATGGACTCATGGAGTTTTAGGATATATTTGAGAGTGAGGTTTTAGGGGAAATTTTTTGTCATCATTAATAAATATTCTTTAATCTGGTAAAATTTTAGGCTTAAATATATTTTGAGTTAGTTTTAGTTTTGGGCATTGCAATTCTTTTTTGGTTTTCACCCGTTACAAATATGAAATCATTTATTTTTAGTCCTGTTTTCATGTTACCCTTGTTACATGACAATTTATATGTTTAACGAAAGGTTAAGTGATCATTTTAGATGACACTCACTAGTGTTTGTAGTCTCATTTTAGCGTGTCACTTCTAATTTTTTTTAGATCCCTGAAATGAATATTATTTATCTTCCTTAAAATGAATATCAAGGAACAAAAGTAGGGATTTCAGATTTTAGAGGGGTGAAAATTAAAGAAAAGGGTTTTTATGTGGACCTTAATAAAAATTAACTCATTTTACAGGAACCAAAAACAAAGATTTAAAATTTTAGGGGGATTTCAGATTTAGGAGGGATGAAAATTAAAGAAAAGGGTTTTGTGGACCAAAATAAAAATTAACTTATTTTACAGGAACCAAAAACAAAGATTTAAAATTTTAGAGGGATTAAAACTTTTTTTACAGTGACAAGCAAAAACTCGCTCATTTTAGAGACTTAAAAAAGACTTAAAGCCTTTTTTTTTTTTTTTTTTTATAAAATGGGTAGATTAACTTAAACTTAATGTTTTATCTGTTTATTTACTTTTCCTAAAAGGTGGATTTTTGTATGCACTTATATAATAAGAATTAGTCTTATCTTTACTCAATATGCGATCTTCAACAACTTTTATAAACATATGTGTATCTCTTAAGAAGTTTTCCCTTTCTGCCCTTTCCCTCTAGAACCTCGCACCTAAACATACTCTTAGATACCTTACGGTGTTGGTCACTTGATTAAACCTGGCTTTAAAGTCTGTAGTTCAATCAAAATGGCTTCAGACCTATTTCTTGCTTTCCCTTCAAATTTAAGAAGGGGACTAATAATTGATTTATTGAGCTTTCTTATATTTAAAATATTATTATCTAAAAAAATGCCCATCCATATGCTATTTAAAATATAAGTGAATGTCCACACATACACATTTTTGCAAAAAAAAAAAAATAAAAAAAATTAAGGTGGCGAGAGCCTTTTGCACCTATAAGGTAGTGCTACCCTTGCATAACGTCAGCTGGACTTTGACTTTCTCAGAATTACCCTAAAACCACCTGAAATCATTCAAATCCCTAAGTTTATTCTCTAGGAAAACCACTTGAAAATTATGTGTATGGTAATAACCGACCCCTTGTGGTGCATCATTGTGTCGCACTTCTCATAAAAGGGTAACTGATACAAAAAAGAAAATGATTATTAGAGGCTATTTATGCATTGTTACCAGTTAGGGTTAGAGAGATTGTTTTCATGTATCATCATGACAAATATATTTACAGTTAATGCTGCAAAATGTGAGTGAGGACGCTCACAAACTTGTAAATTTCATTACTGATAGTTTTTTGTCACTTTTTCAACAGATTGATGGACTAAATAATGAGCATAATGCTGCAAATAGACAATTGGAGAATGGGAGCTTGACTTCTGCTAGTAATGGTCAACCCTTATCCACAGGCATTGCTTCTAGTACTATGAGTGATGTGGAAGCCACTGGAGTGGATGAAGACACAGCTATTGCTAGCAGTGGCAAAGAGGCTGATCTGAATGAATTGCAGCTTATAAATGAACCATATGGGATTCCCTGCATGGTGGAAATATTTCACTTTTTGTGTTCTTTGTTGAACGTTGCTGAACATATGGGAATGAGTCCTCGACCAAACACTATAACATTTGATGAAGACGTGCCTCTTTTTGCCTTAACTTTGATTAATTCAGCCATAGAGTTGGGAGGGCCTTCCTTTCACCGACACCCTAGATTACTGAGCTTAATTCAGGATGAGTTATTCCGCAATCTTATGCAATTTGGTTTGTCAATGAGTCCTCTTGTACTTTCAATGGTATGTAGCATTGTTCTAAATTTGTATCACCATCTTCGTACAGAACTCAAATTACAGCTAGAAGCATTTTTTTCTTGTGTAATTTTGAGGCTTGCACAAAGCAAATATGGTGCTTCATATCAGCAACAGGAAGTTGTCATGGAGGCCCTTGTTGACTTTTGCAGGCAAAAAACATTCATGGTGGAGATGTATGCTAACTTTGACTGTGACCTAACTTGTAGTAATGTCTTTGAAGACATTGCTAATTTGTTGTCCAAAAGTGCTTTTCCTGTGGACAGTCCATTGACTTCCATGCATATTCTTGCTTTGGAAGGTCTTATTGCTGTTATGCATGGAATGGCTGAAAGGATAGGCAATGGATCTTTAAGTTCAGAACAATCTCCTGTGAATCTTGAAGAGTATACTCCGTTCTGGCAGGAAAAGTGTGAAAATTTTTGTGATCCAAAAAATTGGGTTCCTTTTGTATGCCGGAGAAAGTACTTCAAGAAAAGATTGATGATTGGTGCTGATCATTTTAATCGTGATACTAAGAAAGGTCTTGAGTTTCTCCAAGGAACACATCTTTTACCTGACAAACTTGATCCCCAAAGTGTTGCCTGCTTTTTCAGATACACTGCTGGGTTGGATAAGAATCTCATTGGTGATTTTCTTGGAAATCATGATGAATTCTGCATTGAGGTTCTTCATGAATTTGCTAGAACATTTGATTTCAAAGACATGATGTTAGACACTGCCCTACGCCTATTTTTGGAGACTTTCAGACTGCCTGGAGAATCCCAGAAGATACAGAGGGTGCTTGAAGCTTTCTCGGAACGATATTATGAACAGTCTCCACAGATCCTAGCCAATAAGGATGCTGCTCTGTTGTTATCATACTCAATTATAATGCTTAATACAGATCAGCACAATTCACAGGTCAAAAAGAAGATGACAGAAGAGGATTTTATCCGTAATAATAGGCGTATAAATGGTGGCAATGATCTACCTCGAGAGTTCCTGTCTGAACTTTTCCATTCGATTTGTAAGAATGAGATTCGAACAACTCCTGAGCAAGGTTCTGGTTTCCCTGAAATGACCCCAAGTCGGTGGATTTATCTCCAGCACAAGTCAAAAAAATCTGCTCCATTCATCGTTTCTGATTCCAAAGCATACCTTGATTATGATATGTTTTCTATACTGTCTGGTCCAACAATTGCTGCCATTTCTGTTGTATTAGATAATGCTGAGAATGAAGAGGTATACCAAACATGTATGGATGGATTCATAGCTGTTGCAAAGATATCAGCTTACTATCATCTTGAAAATATACTGGATGATTTGGTTGTGTCACTTTGTAAGTTTGTTACTGTTTTTGATCCATTAGCTGTTGAGGAGTCAATCCTAGCCTTTGGAGACGACATGAAAGCAAGAATGGCAACTGAGACAGTTTTCACTATTGCAAATAGGTATGGTGATTTCATCCGCACAGGGTGGAGAAATATTCTTGATTGCATCTTAAAATTTCACAGGTTAGGGCTTCTTCCTGCTCGTATGGCCAGTGATGCAGCTGAAGAGTCGGAGCTTTCTACAGAAACTGAGGATGGGGGGAAGCATAATACTAATACTTTATCTTTATCACGTCTTCCATCTGTAAATACTCCAAAGAGATCCTCAGGATTGATGAGCAGGTTTAGTCAACTCTTATATCTTGGTGCCGAAGAGCCAAAATCAGTTCCTACTGAAGAACAGCTTGCTGCTCAGCAATGCACCCTTCAAACAATTCAGAGGTGTCACATTGACAGCATATTCTCGGAGAGTAAATTTTTGCAAGCTGAATCTCTATTGCAGCTTGCAAAAGCAATCACTAGTGCAGGAGTGAGACCTAAGAAAGGGAACAGCACATCTGAGGATGAAGATACTTCCGTTTTCTGCCTGGAGTTACTGGTAGCAATCACTCTGAATAACAGGGATAGAATAGAACTTCTTTGGCAGGGTGTTTATGAGCATATTTCCAACATTGTTCAGTCAACTGTGATGCCTTGTCCATTGGTAGAGAAGGCTGTTTTTGGTCTTTTACGAATTTGTCATCGCTTACTTCCCTATAAAGAGAACATTACTGATGAACTTCTGAGGTCTCTGCAGCTTGTCCTGAAGCTTGATGCACGTGTTGCTGATGCATACTATGAGCAGATAACACAGGAAGTTAGTCACCTCATGAAGGCTAATGCCTCTCATATTAGATCTCATTTAGGATGGCGGACAATTACATCACTGCTTTCCATCACTGCTAGACACCTGGAAGCAGCTGAGGCTGGTTTTGACGCATTGTTGTTCATAATGTCAGATGGAGCCCACTTGCTTCCAGCTAATTATGTTCTCTGTGTAGATGCTGCGAAGCAGTTTGCTGAATCTCGTGTTGGACAGGTTGAACGGTCTGTAATGGCCCTTGATCTTATGTCAGGGTCTGTCAGTTGTTTAGAGAAGTGGACTAATGATGCTAAGCAAGCAACGAAAGAAGAGGAAGTGCCAAAGGTGTTGCAGGATATTGGGGACATGTGGTTGAGGCTCGTACAGGGACTAAAAAAGCTATGTCTGGACCAGAGAGAGGAGGTTAGAAACCATGCGTTGTTATCTTTACAAAATTGCTTGACAGGATCAGTTGGGATTAATCTCCCACATAGCTTGTGGTTACAATGTTTTGATCAAGTGATCTTCTCTGTGCTTGATGACCTGATTGAAATTTCTCAAACACAATCTCAAAAGGACTACCGGAACATAGAAGGAACACTTGTTCTTGCTTTGAAGCTCTTGTGTAAAGTTTTCCTCCAGTTAATCAAATATCTATCAGAATTGCCAGACTTCAGCATATTATGGTTGGCTGTACTAAGTCGGTTAGAAACTTATATGAAGGTGAAAATTAGGGGAAGGAGAAGCGAGAAGCTTCACGAACTTGTGCCTGAGCTTCTTAAGAACACTTTGCTTGTTATGAAAACAGGCCAAGTACTAGTGCGGAGCAGTAGTGAAGATGGAAGTAGTTTATGGGAACTGACATGGCTGCATATAAATAATATTGCTCCGTCAATGCAATCTGAGGTGTTCCCGGAGCAAGACTCCGAGCATTTGCAGCAAAAACAGACTGAAAAGGTTGAAGGTTTGGTATCTGATGAAAACAATTCTTTGTCTTCAAATGAAACAGAAAGTCAAGATGGTCCTGGTATTAGTTAATCATAGCTGCAGCCCCCTGGCGGCTACCTGAATTGGTTTTGTTTGTATCCCTTTGAACCCATGATCTCAGTCCTTGATTGGTTTTCTTTTGTTCCGAGGTTGTCCGGGTTCTCTTCAAGTAATTGTGCAGAACATCTCAGATCGCATTCACATCTTCACTGGGACGCTTGATGCTAGTGTACGGTTTTTGGTTGAAGGTATGTTATGGCTTGAGACGTTAGAATGAGCCCTTGTAGTGTGGTCCTTCAAGAGACCACTTCCTCTCTCCATGAGACCACGCCTGTGCTGGTTTAACTGCAGATTTATTGAGTCTTCCTTACTAAATTGTACAGAACTCGATATTCCCTTTACCTAGCTGCGAGATGTAATTTACTCGGTATTATGCAAGCTACACAAGTTTTGAAATTGTTATAGGTACATATATATATTTGAACGTTCAAGAGTAAGCCTTCGTTGATTTATCAACTTATGCTATTGTTTCAGAGTCCAAATAGAGTTTTGATAACTTTACTGATACAATTTCAAGCCAACGATTTCTGCTTCGCTTCAATTTGCCTATTTTTTTCATTTGATATTTTGGTATACCGGTGGTACTTATCACTTCTATAAAAAGTTACTTACGGTGAAGCATTTTACTGATAACCTTAACGAAATCTTTTTTGCTAGAAAGCAGAATATCTTAATTACTAGTAGTTTTGTAAATTTGTACATTACAGAAAACGGTCTTTTCACGCAATCCACCAAAACTTTAGTGGAACTTGAGAGCATCTTAGGTTTATTTTACCACTGTTCCAAAGATTTATCAACAGATATACAATTTTATTAAAATAAATTACGTTGAACTATATTACAAAACGATGGATTGCATTAGTAACTCTTTAATAATCTTTAACTTTTATTCCCTTACCGATATTGTATTTTTTAACAAGATAAATGTCTAATATTTATCTTAATTTAATATAGATAGATACACAAAGATGTTATATGACAAAATTATTATATCAAAGTCAGTAATGAGAATGTTTATTAACAAGTTGCACAAATATCACCTCTCTTCATAATTTCATGTTTTCGTCTTATAACTAATACAAATATTAACAATTAATAAAAATAATTATCTATATAAACAACTTAAAGTGGTATTATGTATAAAAAAATATCTTTTGACATGTAACTTTATAACGTAGTCAAACTATTCCCATTTTAGATGTTTTTAAAAATATGTATTTCTAACATTTTTTTTAATATTATTACTAAAGTAATGAGTGTAAAAAATCAACCATTGGATTTATATCTTACTGTATATAATATCCTCTAAATACAAATATATTTTTTGATAAAATCCCCTGGTGATATTATTGCTTGCATAGCATGGTCCCTCCCACGTGTATATAACGAAGGCAACTGAAAAACTGTGCAGTATTTAAGTGAAGAAAATAAAAAATCTGTATGTGAAGAAAATAAATAGACCAATTCGTAAAAAATAAAAAGTAAAAAGAAAATCAAAACAGCAATTTTAAATTCTAATATATGATTGTGAAGGTTAAAATTTTTTACAGAACGAGTTTTAGTTTTAACAAAAGAAAAGAATAAAAAGAGAAATAAGTTATTCTAAGAATAATTTAAAAAAGAATTTTTAAATTAAAAAAGAAGATAATAAAGTATAAATGAAAAAGGATGAAAAATGGAGAAGCATATGAAGGTGAAAAGAAGTGAGAGGCTTCAAGAGTTAGTGCCTGAGATGAAAGACAAAGGTCATACTGTTGCAGAGGAATGCCTTAGCCTTAGGTGGTGATAGTTTGTGGGAACTGACATGGCTACATATGGTTAACAAGGTAGTTTTCATAATTTGAAGGCTTCTTGAGTTATACAGATTCATGCTTGTCACATGAAAGTGAAACTTAAGTCTAATTTAATCTCATAATTCACGTGTTACATTTTGTACGGTGACTTTTGTTCCACTAATTATATAGATTTGTACACAACCTTGGCTTTTGATTCACAGAATGTGACTGTTAAGGTATTTACATTTTGACATCAGCATTTTTCCTGAGAGAAACCGGTTGTTTTGAATTTGGAGCCTGCATGGTAAACAGTGCATGCTGGACAATAATGTCTCTTGGAATATTATTACAAATCACACAGTAACATCACATGCTATGGAATTGCTATTGAAAATTGAAATAATTGTAAAAGGTGGCAGCATGCACCTTTTACGTTGAATGAAGACTCAAATAAATTTATGTGGTGGAGCCTCTGAAGAAGAAACGCAACTTGTATCTATTAGGTTTGATAACAACGGTAAAACAATAAAACCATGTCAGATGAAGTAATAATGTAGAAGCTACTTCTAATAGCTTCTGGTTTGATGCAGATCATTTATGAGTTGAAGCAGAACCAAACATGTACCACTAGAATTCAAGATGTTGCTTCAAGAATGGAAGTATCAATGTGTCAAGAAATGAATAATGAATCATGGAGTCGATGCATGGGAGAGGAAGAGTTTTCTGTACCATGTGTGAACAACTGTGCATAAATGCAACTTAATTACTTGTATTGCATTATCTAAAATAGTAAGAAATAAGTGTGCACGCTTTTCTAAAATATGTGTTAAAGAAGAATTTCGAACTTCAAACTAAATCTATTCGTCTGGTTAAAAAATGAACTTGTTCGGTAACAAAGACGAGCCATCAACTCTGATATTACTTGTTGGAAGAATTTGAAAGAAAAAACTCCACATAAAAAATGACACCAATTTAACCCAAAACTTTAAAATATTGAATTTGTGGGTCTTTTTTCTTATATATTGACCCAACTTTCTTATTTCTACTCAATGTGTGACTTAGACTCACACTTAAATAACTATTAGTTTTTTTTATTCATAATCAATATTAATATTAGTAAATGATAATATTATTTTTATTTGTTTCTTATCTAGTTTTTCACTCATTCTTGCATTTTTGTTCCCTCATTTGTCATGCTCTTTTTTCTTTTATCTTCCTTTTGCTTTCTTCCTATCAAGAAGCATAAAAAAGTATCACGTTGTGCAGCTGATACAGAAAGGACACAAGATGTAAAAGATAATTCAGCCTTTTGTTTAAGGAAAAATGTACTATCTGACCAAACTGTTTAATATCATATACACGAGTCATTGTCTCATATAATGTTCTACTAGATTTTACTGAGGTAAGTAAGGGCCCAAACATTAACTTCATAGAAAGTTAAAATTAGATTTTGCAGAGGAAGCCATAACTTGTTACTGCATTTCTCATTTGTCGCTGCATGTTATGGAAACTAAAATAGAAAATTAACAAAATGGAAAGATGTGATTGTCAGACCAAAAAGGTTTTGATGGTTCTTTTATATATGTTCAAATTTTCATTTAGAAAAAAAAAAAAACAAATTTCCTCCTACATCCTAACTCCTCATAAGGTAATAGTTTAGAATCATAAAAATGAGATAAAATTCATTTGCAATAATAATAAAATGATATACTAAAACAATAATTAATGATAACATTTTCCCATAGACTAAAACAATTATAATCATATTCTTAAAGACTTCAAAAAAAATTTAAGTATTTTTTATTAATTTAATTATTGTGCTCAATATTCTTCATTTTATTAGTCATGTCAGCAGTAATTAGTTAGAATTATTAATAACAGTGATTAAAAACAAACACTACAAAAATGTGAAGGAAAAGAGAAGAATTTTCGAAGACTAAAATTAAACCCGATTATATTATTGCAAATTTTAAACCTATCTAAACCTTTTTTTTTTTATTTATTTACATTGCCATTCAATGATAGAGTGTTATATAAACAAGAACTATTGATTATATAATAATTATTTTAAAAATTATATTTAAAAGGGTTTCCAAATAGTTAGCGTTAAGGTTTTTTTATAATAAAATTTTCACTCTCTACTAATCCAGATGATACAGTTAAGTGAAGTGTGAATTAAACTTGATATACGGATTTAAATATTAACTCCGAGGTATTAAATTAATAAAAATAAGTCCATACAAAATGAAATGTTGACAGCAATTATAACTTGGAACTTTTACACATTAATTACACGACCTTAATTATGATGGCTTTTGAATCAATTAATTGTTGATATCTTAATGGCATTCAGTTCCAAATGTGCAGGAACATAAACACAAACACATAAATAGCTCCATTCCTTTACGTCATCACAAATGGTAGCATATCCTTCCTTTATCAGAAGCTTATTCTTGCTAATAAAAATCCGAGAATTAGAGATTAATTGCTAATTTCGTAGAGCAAAAAATAACTGGTTTATTAATAAGACCAATTCAATGTAATGGTTCTTATGTAAGCCATTTGTAAATGTATATTTATTCCCATAAAATTCTACTAAATACAAAACACGGATTTAAACAATAACTTATGCCAATATGCTCAACATGATTAATTCAAAGAATGTCTTTCAGAACACTCACTGAATATTAAGCGTCCAAATTGGAAGAACTCACGTGTATAACGTTAGAAAGTAACTAAGTATTTCTATTTCATATGTAGAATTAATTTTTCTAACTAATATTTGAGGGTTTCTCATATTAATCTTAATTAGGAGAATTGATTTTTATGATTTTTTTACTATAAAATTGTTGAATATTTAATTTTTTTTTAAAAATACATGCTATAAAATTATAATAAAAAAGTATCAAATAAAAAGATGTACTATAGTTAGTTTTTATGATTGTTGGTATTCTCATTAAAATTATTTTATATTTATAAATAAAGTATGCAATTTTTATAGTTAAAAATTACTATATAATTTATTATGATGTTTTTTATAAATATAAATATATTATAATATAATTAAATCATAAAATAATATTTAAGGAACATAAAAATATGCCTATTAATTATTATTCAATTTTAAATATATCACATTTTATTTAAATATAATAGGCCGTTTGGTTTAGTTCTTGATTTTTAATCTTTTATTATTCAACTTACCAACCAGTACACCAAAATTTACATATAAGAATTTCATTTTTTTTTCTCTACTAAAATATAATTTCGTATCCAGTGAATTTTTTGGTAACAATTTTAGCATTTCATTATAATTTTTATTTAAAAACTTTTAAAATCATCCCAAGATGAATGGTGTGTTTGAATAGAGTGAAATAAAAGGAGAAAGTAGAAGGTCTAATTTAACCCACCGTAAGTTAGACTCGTAAATTTGAAGGCTATGGCTTAAGAGCCATGGGAGGGAAAACCTATAATATTATGATCTAGCTAGGAACACATGCAAAATATTTGTGTTTTAGATTATCAAATCAAGTTTCACTCTTAGCTATAAAATTTTATCTAGACAAAGAAAACACTTCAACCCTTTCAAAGTCAACACTTTGAAATGCGGCTTTTTTTTTTTTTTTTTTTTTCGTCTGCTGGTTGTGTATGAACTAATTTAATCTGGTAGTTTTCTTGTTCTTTTTCCCAGTAATGTAGAAAATAAATATAAAAAACTCTTTTAAGGGGAAAAACTCTACCGAGAAATAATAATTTAATCCTTTAACAATAAGAGAAAAATAAATAAATTTGGTAGGTAAATTTTTTTCAACATTTTAAGAACTTCAATTGCTCGGAGTGGTAAAATGTTACAGGGGCCTATTCTATAGGTTACGGTGCTGGTTCAGTGTTATAAATGACCTATAATTACTGTGAATTTTCAGTTTCAATCCATTATTTGAATATTACAAAAATTATCATTCTGTATAACACATTTTTACTTTTCTCTTACTTGCATGTATGCATGACATTGTCATTAGTCAACACTTTTACCACATAATTTAGGGTTGATGGAAGCTTCTACAGGGATTCTGTTCAGCAGTATATCATCACCGTTATCTCCTTCATCTATCTCATGCAACACAGTCACTTAAAAGAGACCCCAAATATATATATATATATATATATATATATATATATATATAATTTTTTTAAAATAGTTATAAATAAAATTACTGATAAATATATGATATCAACATAAGAATAATAATGAAAGAAAGCAGTGGTAACCTGCTAGAAAAGCCAAAGAGATTCAGAACCTTTACAGCTAGTCCTTTTCTTTTGCCTCATAGACTCCTTAGTTGCTTTCAATTATCTTTCGAGGGACATGCACACTTTTACATATGTATATTTCACTTCACTCCTTTGCTATTTTCATGCCTTAATTCTTCCCTGTAGAACCTAGCCACTATCGTATTTTTTACTCTCAATCACCACTCTCAGCTTCAATTCAGCACCTTTTCCTTGCATGTGATATCATGGAGTCTCACTATCAGTACTGGAAGTATGTGAGGAGAGAACAAATCATGAAGTCACACTCACACCTTCATAAAGCACCAATTATTGGAGATGACAGGAAGAACAATTGGGAAGAAAGGGCTTTTGCTGAAGACGCAGGTGGGAGCATGTGGCCTCCAAGATCTTACTCTTGCACCTTTTGTAAGAGAGAGTTCAGGTCTGCTCAAGCTCTTGGAGGTCACATGAATATCCACAGAAGGGACAGGGCTAGGCTAAAACAAAACCTTAGCACTCATCACAATCATGAACCCTTTTGTCATCATCATCATCATCATCATCATCATCATCACCAAAATGATGACAGCATCAAATTCTTACCAGGTGATAATCATTTTTCTGCACCAGTGATCTCCACCCAGTTAAATTCTGGTCTTACTCATCATGCTCATGACTATTCTAGCCAAGCAACTGCAATTGCAACAACCACATCACTCTCATGTATATCCACACAAGAAAATTGTAGTCGGCATAAATTTTCACCTTCTTCTTCATTTATCTTTGGACAAATGGGGTGTCCTATTTCAGATCAAGAAAGGGTGGTCAAAGCAAAGGAGTACAATTTGAAAGGCTTGGGATGTAGTAATTTTGTTGAAACAAGTTTGTCTGTTGGTCTGACTTCCATGTTTGGCCAAAATTCATCACCAATCGTTCCTTGTGGGGACAGACCCAACATCAGTTGCAAGAGACTGAAAAATAGCATTTCTTCTCTTCCTCTTTTCCTCAGACCGTGTTCAAAGGACAAAGGCCTGGCTTTTCAACCTGTGGAAATCTCACTTGGACTTGATCATGGAATGGAAGACTTGGATCTTGAACTCAGGCTAGGGAAGCAACAGAAAGTTAAGTAGTTATTCGTTAATTTATAGATCAAACAGAAGTTTTGAAGTTAATTATATTTAAGTCTCAGTGTTGTTTTCCATTTTTTGTTGCTAGAAAAACAAAGAAGCAAGAGGATCTTCTCTTTGCTTGAATGATAAGGTTTACTTCCTTCAAATGTTTATGATCTCTTGTTGCATGTTATTATCCTTGTTTAGTGTTTTTTTGTTTGTTAGTCTGAGACAGTATGTTGTTCAATTAAGGTAAAATGATACAGGAAGATACTAAATTTCAAGAACATATGAACTTGAACTCCAAATTATACATCAAGTGGTTTATGTGAAGGGAGAAGAAAAACAAGATGAACAATTGCAAACTTTTTGATAGAATACTGGCTGTATGAATTTTATTTTGTTTTTTAAACTCAATTTCAACATAAAATATTTTTGCGTTGTTATTTAATTACATATTACAATATATTATTAAGTGCATTAACTTTCAAAAAAGATATATCTATCTTGTTAATACAAACAAAATTTACATTCAATGTGTAAGGAATTAAAAAGTACAAATGGAATTATTAATGGTATTTATTATTATTATTATTTGTCTGTGGTCCAAACAATAGTTTACAGTTTAGGCGTACAAAATGGATGCATAAAGAAAGCTGCAAGTTTGGACAGGAATGAGAGAGAAGGAAAAAATAAGTGTAAGGTATTGAAGTGGTGAAAGAAACTGACACTAACTGACAATTAGAAGTGACTTCATCTACATAAATTCCACATAAATAACAGTACTGGCAACCCCCATAAGATCTCTACAAAATAATCAATAATTAATAACTCATGTTATTACCGGAATAACGTTCTTCGTATGTATGGAATGGAAACATCCATACTGAAGTTTTTGAGGTAACTCTTCTCAAATTTAATTCTAGAAGTTGAATTATTTGATATAGAAATTTGTAAAGATTTTTCAAGTCAATAAAAAAAAATTGTATAAGATTAGGAAGAATACTAGAGTGTGTATTTATAGATTTTTGAATTTTTAATAAATAAGTTAAAAATAAAATAAAATAAAAAATTAATAAATTTGTTATTATTTTATTATAATGTGTTATTAATAATAAGTTATTAAAATATTTTAATTAATAAATAATTAATTAATATTTTAATAACCTCTCAATGAATGAAGCTTGCCAAACTTGTAATTTGAGTAGTTCTTTTTATACAAGTAGACAATTAGTTCACTCTTTTTAGAATGTATAAAGCTAAAATTTTGCACTTTTTTTAAGAAAATTTAAGTTAAATTTTTGATCTAATATTTTTGTTGGATCTTGCATATAGATTAATACTTTTGTTCAACTAGTTTAATTAAAAACTTTATTTAACTTTGAATATATATGACTTGATGTTTAATTGTTTATTTTGAACAATTTTAATGAAATACTCCAAATACATTAATTTGATGAATTAGCTATTTATTTTGAATAACCTAATTATATTAGTTATTTACTTTGAATGATATATACACTAAATAACTTTGATCTCTGAGTTATGAACTTAGTCCAAGTTAATTTTGAGTAATTTAATTGTACTTGTCAAATATTATTGATCAAAAGTGATGGAAACTTTTTTGGAGGCAACAGAAGATTCCAATTAAATTTTAAAGTGGTCAAAAGAGTACTCGCTTTTAAGAAAGACTCATTAGTGGTGAACTTAAAGAAAAATTATTTTAAAATTAAGTGACTTTAAAACAATAAGAAGACATGTAAAATATATATTCAAATTCAAGTTCAATTAATATATAGGGATAGATTTTTATTTATAGGTTTGGGACTTTCTAACACTCATTACTTTATATGAGACTAAAATATTCGAAATACAATTTCACTTGTAATTTTCTTACATACATTTAGTCTCATATTATTTAAATCTTGCATTTTTCAAGTACTTATAATTTCCAAATTGCATAGTCACATAAGCTTGTATTATAGAATCCATTTTAATATCCTTAAGTAATATTTTAACTTCTCTTAATTAGACAAAAACTTAACCTGCTTAAGCAAAAGTTACTTCTACACAAAAAATTCTACCTTCCATAAGAGTTACTCTTATACAAAACAAAAACTAACTACTGCTATATAAAAGATTATACCTTCCTTAAAAAAAGGTCTTTTGAAGCTCCTTCTCCTTTTCCATTCTTGTAACTATAACTTTTGTGATTAATTCTATACATAATGTGAAGAAATAATGTTACTTTTTCATTAAATCATGTTTACCTACTAAAATCTAAATAGATATTTATTTTTCAGAATACACGTGACTAAATATGAATATGTGACTAACTAATTCAAAGTAAATTAAATTGAAAGTATATGTATTTTAAATATTTTGAAACTTACATCTAACAAAGTAATGTATATGATGATTTGGAAAAATGACAAAATCTTGTTAAATATTTATATGAAAAATGACATTCATGATATAAATCAAAATAACTGTGGTATCATTTTAATTTTTCTACTTTTTGTGAATATTCCCTAATTCAATAGAAAATAATTATATCATATTGCTATTCAATAAGTCGATAAAAATCAAAATACAAGATTTTTGGATAAATATATACATTATGTTTATTTATTAGAATCTTAATTATCCCGTCACAACCCCTATAGTTTATTTATTTTTTTACTTTATTGGTATATCTTCAATTTCATTATAACGCGTCTAAAAACTCAACTAATCACTCGAATTTAAATTTGTTAGATACTCAAGTATGAGTCTAAGTCCCATATTAGATAGAAATGAGAAAGTTGAGCAACATATAAAAAAGAAGACCCATAAACCTATAGCCTTAAGATTTTGAGTTGAAGGTGGTGTCATTCCCTTATATGAATTTACTCGGTTCTCATTATTTCCCCCTATGATTGTACAAGATAATTAATGTTAGTAAAAATCACAATGTCATGGCCTAGTTTGACACCCACATCCAGAAACATAGAAAAAAGATCACATCATAGGCCTTGTGAACATGTCTTTAACTTCGTTTTTTTCTCATGGAAGGATATATTCACATGTTGGCCTTAGCTGTTAAACTTTTGTATGGTAGACCGAGAACAGGGTACAGAGGAATAAACAAAAAGAAAATGAAAAAAAAATATAGTTAAGTTTTTTCACCATAATATTTTTGAACTTCTACACATTTTATTTGTTTTGGTTAACGTAAATCCAAATCATGCAGTGTGCTTGGTTTATTGTTGGAATGAAGATGGTACTGTTTTAGCAAGTTGTTTTTGTTTATAGGTTTTTGATGTTTTTGGCTTAAGGAGAGTGTACATAGTTGTATTTATGTGGTTTCAGAGCAGTTTGTTCAGAGTGTAGAGATGAACTGACAAATGCAGAGACCCAGCACGTGTGTGTCTATAGTATTAGGACTCTTTTCACAGTGAAAACAACTAAACAGACATATGAATATATAACCAATATCATTGCCTCTGCAAGAAACTTCCACAAATGACCTCCGATGGTATTATAATTATAAGACTTTGTTTATCCCATCTTATTTTCTAATTTCTATTTTTAAGATTTTTCTTTAAGTATTTTTTAGTTGTAGATTTTATGAAACTTAATTTTTTTGTAATTTTTATTTATACTTTAATCTTTGTAACTTACAAAATTAATTCAATTATATAACTAAATATATTTTGTTTTTGAAATGTAGGATCTTATAGTCATCATATTACATATCATATTTTAATTAAGGTTTATTATAAAATGTAAGTGTTAAATTCAAACTATCTAATTATATATATATATTCTTCTTTCCTCGTTCAACCCCACTCAAATAAGGTGTTACACCGTGTTCTAAATAGAGAAACATAAGAGTGCAGTTTTTATTATTTATTTTCACTTATATGTGCTTTTAGTTTTCATAAACTTAGTCAATTTTAACAATTCCATTTTTTTCTATTTTAGAAAATTAAAATTTATTTATTAATTGTATTATCACATGTAACACTTTAGCAATTCCTATGTTTACCAAAAGTGAAAAGTTAAGAATATGTCTAAAGAAATTTCTTCTTATAAACTTATGTCAGAGAAAAATAAAAAAAATTTCTATAAATTTCAGTTAAGTTATGCATAAACAAATTTGTAGAAGTGGTTTTTTATTAAATTTTTTAATTTTATTTTAACTCAAAAGTAAATTAATTTATGACGAAATTTATTTATTCATTTTCTATATTTATAGAGAAGTTTCCTTCCACCAAACCTATAAGTGATATTCTTAATGACACCCTTTTTATTACATATGGTACAATGTGAAAATCTGTTATATATCTATAAGAAAAAAAATAGATGCTAAAAGAAAGTATTATTTGTGTACATTAAAACAAAATAAGAATAAAAAATAATGATCTTAGATTTTGAAATATATTTAAAGAAAGTTATAAATATTAAAACTAAATGTGGTCATTTTTAAAGACTAAAACTAACAATTTTGAAGTTTTAAAAGATGAAATATAAAATGAATTTAAAAAAGACATATTCATTTTATTCGATATAAAATCATATTTAAAACATTTATTTCATACTTTTATCGGTCAAAGGGGAAGACTACGCCTATTGAACTTACCCTACATGCACGTGATGTCATTCCTAATCTATAACCAGGACTCTGGATGCTTTTTTATTCTCTTAAATGATTAAGATTAATAATAGCTTCAAAGATGTATATATATATGAATGGGTTGTTTCAGAGAAAGAGCATAGTGGCCTGAAATATTTTCCCAGGAAAAGGTAAAAGAAGGGCTATTTACGATACAAGATTTAAAAATAATTTCTAAAAAATATTTTTTTTAAATTAAGTATTAGTGAAAACTAAAAAAAATGATAGAATTTATTTGAAACAATATTTATAGAGTTATATATATTAATTTTAATTTGTCAAAATAAATTTATTTTCTTAAAGTGTTAAAAAAAACTGATAGAAAAAGGAAAAAGTTAATTGTTAGTTTTACATAAATATTTAGAGAGAAAGGGATAGTGAGAGAATAATATATGAGTATCCAGGTAATGATATTTTATTTATTATACTTATGTATTAGTATATTTGTATATTTTTATATGTATGTCCATTGTATTTATTTTCTTTAAGTCTTAACACATCCAAATAAAGTAAAAATTCATTTTATATTAAATGGTCTAAAAATATTTTATCTACTTATATCTTTTGAAATATTAGAAAAGACCTATAATTGATCCAATAATTATTATTAAAAATATATTTGTTTGTGTTAATTTATCATTAACTGTGATGAAATTGTATAATGAAATTATATAATTTGGGTGAAATGTTTGGGGTGACATGTGCATTCCGAAATATTTCCATCATCTGTTCTCGGTGGTGCTATGAAGTTAAAAGAAGACTTTCATTCCAACAAATAAATATATTGTTTTTAAAAATTTTGATGTAAAAATAGTTACATTATGGTTGTTAATTAATTAGTAATGGAAAAATCTTGTTACTAAAAATTTCGAAATAAACAAAAAGATAATTATTTTTTTAATGAATAAAATATTTGTCACAGATGGACTGTCACAGAATATAAATATGGTTTAATAACAATATATTTGCTTTAAGCCAGAGAAGTCTCAAAGAGTTATAAATAGTTTTGTGTTTTTACTTAATGTGACACAATTGTAGCTTTAAGCTATTATACTTAAGTGGCAATAAGTTTACTTGAAACGAACTCATTTAATGACAATATTTTAAGTGAAAACAAACATAAATTCTCTTTGAAAAATATTATTTAAAGTGTCTAATTACTCGCACATAACCATCTAAAGCAAAAATTAATCAAAGCAATTATTAACTCACTCTTGAGTGAGAATATTTTTAATTAAGAAAATGGTTTTAATTTCAAATAGATCCATGCTACTTTGCAACTTTTTATATTTTTGTTTGTGTTTTTACTTTCATATATAGCTTTTAAATTTTGAAATATGTAGTTTTTGGTCAATCTGATCTGTTAAGTAGTTTGTAGGATTTTAATAATTTCAAACATAATTTTGGTTTTTATTAATATAATTTTGTTATTTTACCGACTGAAATAAGTTACACTAATAGAAATGCCACATGTTTTATGAATATGTTTTTAGTTAAGTTTATTTGAATAAACTAAAGGAAAAAAATAAAAGGAAATATTAAAGAAAATTTTTATTAGAGTTACAATCTCATGTAATGTTGTTGTTGGTTTAAGTAAAATTAATTTTTATCAATTTGGTGGATTCTATTAATTTTTGAAAATATTATTAATTTTTTTAATTTTTAATTTTAGAATGTGTTGTTAGTTTATTGTTGGTTTGAATAAAAATAAATTTAATTGTGTTAAATAATATTTTAAAGGCATGCTTTAAAATAAGTATAGAAATATATGATGGAATGTGATTAACGTTAACGAGATTTTTTTTAAATACTAAATTTAAAATATGTCTGACAAATTAAAATAATATAAAAAACAAATTAAAATTAAACATTTGATTTCTTGGTCTTATATTAATTCATTTAATAATATTTTTATTAGGAAAATAATGTTTTGAGAATCATAACAATTACATTGTAACATATTTTTAAGGATATTATAATAATTATAAAAAAATTATATTTATAAAAAAAGAAAGAGAATAAAAAATAAAATGATGATTGTAAAATGTTTCTAAATATTTGTTAGGCATTAAAATATCACAATTTTTTTATTATTAGTATTCTTAATTGTGTGAGAAGTAGAGTCAAACTTATAGCTTGAACATTTATTTGCATTTCAATGTCCTTCATTTACAATTAGTGCGAGGTCCCCAAAGTATGTTGGTCATGCAACTTGAGTTGCATTTTAATGTCAACCAATCAACAAGGTGATTTGGACACTTAATCAACCAATAATAATAATAATATTGTAAATATTAATGTTGATTTATTTATTTATTTATACTATTTTGAGTGGAGGTGAAAAATAATTGGAGATGATATAAGTTGCTTCAAGAGAAAAACTCATCAATTCAAAAAATTATTACTTTAATAATCTCTTATTCACTTAAGTAATAGAAGTATTTTTTGTGAAAAAAAAAATGATTACTAATTCTTTTTACACACTGAATATTATAAGAGTACGTAGTATTACCATCACTAATAGTTATTGTGAGAATATTTTATTTATGAATATTTTGTGAAACAATATATTCCGTCAGTAATTACTTTTTAAACAACTTTCTTCTGTTGCAAAATTTACTTTTTAACAGTACATATTATCCACTAAAATAAAAAATTTAAATGTTAATACTAAAATATCCAAATACAATTTACATTCTAATGTTCACACAATATTTTGACGTTCTTTAAAAACACATCAAGAAACCTATTAGACTCAAGTGTTTTTGAGACAACCATTGTTGTTGCTTCAATAATATAATGCTTTCAACATTAATTCCAACCAAATATGCGTATTTTGCTTCAATTATGAAATAAATATGCTAAGATATATAAATATTTACAATCATAATTTTTTTTTTTTATATCTGTGTGAACACGTGTATACATGCTCTACATATAACTTTGGTAGTTATTAATTTTAAAAAAGTCTAAAAAATAACTTTTAACTTATATATAGATAGATGTTTCAAAACTTAAAACGAGAACTCAAAATTAGTGATAATTATTCATGATTAATGACTTAAAATAATTGTTATTTCAATATATTTAATAGTTTCACATTATTTAAAAATTAAAGTTAAAAATAATTTAAATATATATGTTCATCTCTTAATATTATGAAACTCCTTTTAAAAGTAAAACTATTCAAATCCTAAAACAGATAATATTATTTGAATGAATTTGAGCTTAGAATAATTATAAAAGACCCTCTTGCGTTGAGGTATTTTTGTGATTTTTTTTTTTTTTTTTTTTTTTTTTTATGTTGAATGAATGTAGTAGGAAAATGTAGTAGTTGCATTTGCCTTTGAATGTTTTGAACTGAGATTAAAGTTGAACTTGTTTTTTCTGGGCCACGTGATTGAACATTGCATTCATGGGCTTACATGGTGTTCCTCCTAATAAACAACTTCTTCATGCACCCTAATACACGCTTCCTGCACCCTAATACAGATTTTTAATTCCATAAATACCCTAATATAGAAAACACACCCATCCGATTCATAATGTCAAAAAAAAGAAAATCGGATGGCATTCCATCCGGATATCACTTTTAAAAAAAATTTAACAACCGGATGAGTATGTCATCCGGTTGTCATTTCAAAATAAAATAAGAACCGGATGACATCCCATCCGGATTTCATTTCAACTTCTGTTTCCAAATCTTTGATTAATCCTTCAAACAAGCAATAAGTAAGTAATTTTTGGTGTTTATTAGCAATTAGTAAGTGATATTGTTGATTAGAATAGTTAATTTGGGGTTTAGGCGTTGTGGACGACGAATAGAAAATTTTTTCGATTTGATATATGAGAACCGGATGGCACCCCCATCCGGTTGTCATTTCAAAATCAAAATGATAACTGGATGAGTATGCCATCCGGTTGTCATTTCCAAATAAAATGAGATTTTTTTTAAATGACAACCGGATGACATAATCATCCAGTTATCAATTTTTTTTGAAATGTGAACTGGATGGGAGTGTTATCCAATTCTTATTTTTTTGCTCGTATGAACCAGATAGGATCAATTGTGGAATTAAAATTTTATATTAAGATGCAGAAAAGAAAAAAAATATTAGAGTGCAGGAAGAATTTGTCCTCCTAATAATGTTGGGCCATTAATATTTCATACTATTAAAATGAAACAATAAGAACTTTAATAAAAGAAAATAAATAACGCTAGAAGAGTTATATTACGCGTGTCTTTTAGCCTTCTCGTGGCACATATTGAGCTTCCTCGGAAATTGCAGAGTCAAGTGACACGCAATGTTTTTAGCTTACCCATAAATCACACCGAACTAATCTTTATAGCCTCCTGGAATACAAAAACCACTGTCTATGCAATAAAACCATGTTTGGTTTTTGTTTCTCATATTATTTTAAAAATATATATTTTTATTAATATTTTAATACAAGTATAGTCTTTGTAAATTGAAAATTATTTTTTTATTTTTACAACTCATAATATTATTTAAGACTTTTTTTATCATATGTTTGACTATTTTTGCTATGATTCATGAAGATGATGTAGATAAAACAAAAACAAAAATTCTAAATAAGTATATAAAATCTCAAAGTACCAGAATTTAGAAGACTGGCTATTGATATACATAGCAACAATTCGTAAATAAACAAACCATGAAGTAATTTAAGAATCCAACGAAATCTTTTTATGTCGAGAGTTTTAAAGAATACAATTTTGAGTAGATGACTATGGATGAATTTAACTTATCAATTATTGACGTGCACTTCTTTTACTCGTTTTGTTTCTTTTTGAAGCAACAAATTTTCTTCAAGAAAATATTTATATTTATTTATCATGTACAAAATTTAATACAATATTAATCAATTTATTAATTATAATCTTACGTGTTTTCTAGTATTTAAATAATTAAATATATATTTATTGTGAGGGTTGAGAGACGATTGTAAACTATTTTCTTATAATAATTATTATGTTTATTAATTTAAAAAAAAAAACAACTTTGGAAGACAAGTAAAAAGGAGCGGAGAAAGTAAATTTTAATAATTTAGGATAATATTTGGTGAAATCTTATCAAATTATATTTATAGTTCTGATTTTTTTTACCACTATAATGAACTCTCTTAAGTGAAATGTTTTTAAAACTTAAAAAATATATTGTAATATAAAAAAATCTATTTTTTTAAAAAATAAATTGGAGATTTTTACATGTTTTTAAAATTAAGATCTCTTAACTTCAGAAAAATTCAAAAATTTTCGGCGCAATTTACTATTTATATTTCCTTTGATATTTACCTTTCAAGCCTTTGTAAACTTTACTTTGTAATCTGCAAAACTTTTATTTAAATTGATATTACAATCCGTTTTATCATATACCTTGTTGATTATTGTTTCTCAAGTCACACTTATATAACAATTTTATTCTTAGTATTTTTATACATATTATTGGTATGAATATTATCTATTTTATGAATAGTTATGACTTTAATGCTTTTTCAATATTTTTTTTATATTTTTATTTATATATGGATATTTATATATAGAGATTTAAATTTTTATACTATTATAAAAGAGAGTTTTTTTTTTGTTTTTTTTTTCTGTTATTTTAAGTTTTTTTTTTGTCTTTTAATAACATTGATATAAGGGTTGGGAAAATCTGGAAAGGAAAATTGTTTGTAGGTTTTTTTTATATGTTGTTAATTTTTTTATATTTATTTAATGTGAGACTTAGACTTATACTTAGATATTTAAGTAAGTGACACAAATTTATATTACACTAAATATATGACAATTTTATGTTAGCCACAAATTTGTAATAAAAATAAATTTAAAAAGATTTAATATGTCTTATATAAATTTAGACTTCTTCTTTTAAATAATATTGATTTTAAATTTAAACAAATTAAAGTACATAAAATTTTCTATAATAATACTTAAACATTTTATTTAAAAAATCTATCAAATCGTGTTTTTTATAACTTAAAGATTTTATCAACAATAAAATAAAACTAGATTATTTATGTTAGAGAAAGAAGTAACTCAGTATTCATTAATATTTAGATGTCATCTTTATGCAACAAAGATTGATCATTAAAGATATAAAACATTTCAATGCATATGATTATACCATGATCATCTAGGTAAAATAGAAATCATATTATGTTTGAATATGTTACCTTCATTTAGGAATTAATGATACACTCTAAATAATGACTCTCATCCAATACATGATGCTGTAGTTATTTGAACGAGTTTGTTTGTTGGTTACACTAAAACAAGAAAGAAGTGACAAAGTTAAATTTATACATTTTGGACATAATATAATTATTATATATAATATTTGTAGCAAGTCCAAGTTTTAAAGTTTCTTGACTGTGCACCAAATTTTGAAAATATTTCATCAAATATTTTTCTATTTAGAGGATCAACTACATGTCAAAGAATATTGTCAATTTTTTTTTTGTACATGTCATATCAGATTCTCTACGTTCTCTTAAGTAATCATTTAAACCTAAGTATTATTGGCAAGTGCCACAACATTATAGCAGTGGAACCCTTTAGTTCTTCTTCACTGCTACTTCTATCAACTTTCTTTTTAACTTTATTTGAAAACATTAATGTATATGTAACTTTCTTTTTAAATTGTGATAACCCAGAAGAGACATATGATCACTTATTTCTTCAAAATTTCAAAAATTCTGACATATTTAATTTAGACAACTTATTTCTTCAAAATTCCAAAAATTCTGATATATTTAATTTAGACAACGAAAGAAGGAAAATAATATGTCCCGTTGATTGGGTTTTCCATTTTGGAAAGCAAATTACAAAAATTTATCAACTCTTTTTTCATATTTTTCACAAACACAACATACATTCATCAAACTGTCCTCTATGAGTATATATGTTACAAACTTCATCATCACCAATCATGCAATACAAAATTCTCAGTTTTATAATTGAAGGTGACACCCTTCTCATTTAGGAAAACGTTTTTCGTAATTTTGTAACATGTATAACAAAATCTATTATCACAAATTTGATAAAATTTTGGTTTCATTTTTGCATTGATCTTTGAAGTACACGAAAGGAAAGTGATTACAAATTACCACAGTCAAGTATGCACTCAAAGAACAACACAAAATAGTTAGAATCAAAATTTTATCAAATTTACGCATAAACTTATAATGTGTATGTATTAACAAATTATAAAAAATAATTTTCTAAATTGTCTAATCGGATATTCAAAATTTAATATAAATTATTCATATTTAATCATTTTGTACTAAATCTCAAACGAAAACTAAAGTTCACTTAATATATGTATCAACAATAATACTTAATATAAATAAAAGTAATACAATAAGAAACATACAAGATCATCTAAACATATTATAGTGCAACTTATTTTTATACTCAGTCTAATTTTTCATATAAAATATATTATGTAAACTATCTATAATTTAATCTCTACAATTATAAAGAAACTATAGACTTAATGATTAAGTCAATCATAGAGACTAAAATAATTAATTACTCCCTATCATTTTTTTCTATTTCTAAGTTTCATTTTTAATTTAAAAAATTTAATTAACATCATGTATACTAATAAACTAATTTTAACAATTAATTTTAATATTTAAAATTTTAAATTATACATTTAAATAACATAACATTATTTCCATTTCAATATCAAATAACCAACTACAATTAAAGAGAGATATTCATATATTGACGGATTGAAGTTCTCATAAATAATCACAGTAACAATTTCAACAACACAAAAAATATTTAGACCACTAACATCAATAAAAAAATAAAAACTTAATTTAATAAGATAGAAACAACCAATACACTTAACTAGTTAAAGAAAGTCAAGAAAGCAAGTTAACCAATCAATATGAAAGTACCCACAACCTTGTTGTGGCCACTGCTAGAATGGAACAAAATCTAACATAAAATTCAAAATTTGTGTCACACTTACTCTTTGATTTTATTTTCAAATTCTCACTTTTCTATATCATGACAAATGACAAAGAAGGATTTATATAAGAATTATAACGTAAAGAACTTCTTTTTCTACTAGTTTCTCGTTATTCTTTTAAATATTATAGTCATGTTGAAGAATAAAATGAGGATTTTAATTTATTTAGTACCTTAAATTCTTTAATTTGATTTTGCGTTTCAATTTTTATCTTGATTTTAGTTTCATAGATTTTAAAACTTCCAAAAGAGTCATTATTATCATTTACTGCTGTAACAAGCTTATCAATAACTCATAACACGTATCACCACAATAATCATTTCCTAAACTTTTGAAAATTATGAAAACTGAACTGATATTTATTTTTTAGCGACAACAACTATTTTAACCACGTTCATGTAAACTAAAAACACAGCAACTGAAAAAAAGAAAAAAAAAAAAACTAATATGGTACTTTAATACTTGGTAGAAAAAAACATTATCTTACGTAAAAGAACTTTTCAAAGTCCCGAATATGCCAAAGAATGGTATTGCATAGCATATATGTAGGTTTAGGGTGGTTGTATAGTACTCTCTCTCTCTCTATATATATATATATATATTCACGTTGGTGGTATACCGCTTTGCCACACTTATGACTCATCATGCGATAAAACTATGTTCGCTAACAACCGGGAATAATAAAATATGTGGACTGTGATGGTTTCAATTATAAAAATGAATGAGTTCAAAGACATTATATATTCATATTCTTTATAATATGATATAGTTATTTTTATTGGAGAGAGTGCAGAGTTTATGAAATGAATGTATGAATCACAACACAACTGTATAGATATTCCTCCACCTTGATTGGAGGAGAATTTGACATGTGTGACAGGTGTCAGACATCTAACGATCATGTTCAAAATATAATTAGTGTTATTTTTATTTTGCATAATTTGCAAATAGACGGCACAAACTGACATTAATTTGCAGATTCTAAAGGCACCGAAGGTGATGTTAATACTAAATATATATATATATATATATATATATATAAAGTGATTGAAATAGAATGCACTTATTATTTTCCATTTTCAAGATTTCATGTGATAAAGGGGTAAAAATAAGAAAAATGTTTTTTTAGCGAAAATGATATAAATAAGAAACCCTGTCTAGTGAGAGAAGAAATATAATAGACATTTACCTTATAAAAGAGTGAAAATTAATAAATATTTTAAAAAATAAAGAGAAAGAACTATAAATTTAAGAAAAAGAAAAGTTATAGGAAGTAGTTTACAAGAAATATCACAAGTGAAAAAGAAAAAACTATATACCGAACACTACTAATAAAATCAATTAATAAGTTGAATTAGAAGGTTGAACATAATCTTAAAAAGCATTAATTATTTTTTGATAATATTCTTCAGAAATACATATAGCAATGTGTATTTGTAAATGTATTGTACAATACTACCGTACTTACATGTAATGTTTTTTTTTATTAATTTGTTTGTCGGTTTGTTTGTCCACATTATAAATTATTTTTAATTAAAATATCTTTAATTCTTTAATAACAAGTACTATTACCTCTAGTATTTAATGAAAAAAACAAATGGTGATATTTATGTTAATTTGTAAATATATTATTTCCTATTTTCATACTTTTTAATTAGCTGTAAAGGTGTACGTGTGAAATGAGAAGTAGAGTAGGAAGGAATGAACCTAAGTATTGGACACGCGTCCTCTTAATAATTTGAGGAAGTTAAGGTATAGGTGCAAGCGTCAATCATGTTTCACATGCAAACCTACACGTGTTATCCTTCTCATTCTTACTTCCAACCTTTCATTCGACAACTGGAAGCAACACCAATCCACGTATCACACATTTACTAGCACCTTTCACTCCTAAACTTTTTACATTAATTTCAACTAAGTTATATCAATTTCACAATTTTAATATCATGCTTAGTTGTTTTCAATCGAAAAATCCATTAATCGATAGATTTTTATTTACTTGAGAGAAAATTATATGAGAAGAAAGGTAAAAATAATTTAAAAGCGAGAAAAAGAGAAAAAAAAAAAAAGCGAGAGAAAGTGTGTTTGAGTGTTATAACTTTATTTTTTCCACGTACTTTTATTTTATTTTCTTCCAATATGTTTTTCTCTTCAACAAACGATAACCCAAAAAATAATAGAAGGAACATGAATGTCTTATTGATAAGAACATTCTTTACATGCCAAAACTGAATTTCAAAAACTTAATATAATCTATAATAATAAATAATTCCGTAGATTTTCTGTGTAAATTTTTTAAGATGTTTTTACTCTTATTTATTTTATAACTACACAAGTTTCGTTAAAACTAAAGTAGTCGTAACATCCTCTAATTTTAGTTTTTTTTATATGTATTAATATATGTAACTGTAATGTATTTTTTCTAGAAAATCATGTAATGGTTACAAATTTTAAATTTATTATATTGATTTTTAACTATTATTATTATTATTATTATTATTATTATTATTATATATATGTATATATATATATATTTTTTTTTTTTCTTTTATATCTCCTTTTTTAAAATTGATATATGTCGATACATAATAAAAAAGTTATTACAAATATATCAAATTAAGAATTAAAAGTTTAAGCTTAATGAAACATGCGATAAGGTGCTGTCTCTGATAGTTACAAATAAAAAATTATTAAAATTAAGATATTTTGATGTGTTGAAAGAGGAATACATATTTTAAAAATTTATTTCAATTGATAACTTATTTACCGATCCTATGTAAAAAGAATATCAATAATTTTAGAGGGACATTAGTATTTGTGAGATCAGAGACTCGTAATTTTAAAACAAGTTTTTTTTTTCTAAAAAATCTATACTTTAGTAATATTAATCAATAAAGTAGACAGATATTTTGTATTTATATCATGATGAAAGCAAATTCAATGAAAATAGAAAAAATTTGAAAAGAAAAACCATGAATCAAGAATGGAGGCTTTGGTGTTAGGCGTCAACGATGGGAGATCAGAATCAGACAAGAATCTCATATTGTAGGATGTGGCCACGTGGTAGCAGCATCAGGGGTGACACCTAAAAGAGAGAAAAAAACTCGAAGGAGAAAAATTGAGGGGGTGTGAGAAAGAGAGGGTAAAGGACCATATGCGTGTCAGAAAAGGAACAAGTTTGGTCCTAGCGTGTAGTGTTGTGATTGGTCCACGTGTAGAAGCACAAAGGTCAGGACCACGTGTAGGAATCAGAGGAAGGGGACGATCCGATGAAGGGTTGGGATTGCATGTGGGTATTAAATGGTTCGACGTCATTCCAACTGTACGTGTCGGGTGATGCCCGTGACGGTGACGGGCAGCTCTGTGGCCCCCACGTGCCTGCCCGGTTGCTCTTCCCCCTCTACAAAACCTTCTCCCCCAAACCAATCTCAATTGAACGTGCGTTTCTTCTATCATATCTTGGCACAGCAATAATAGCGTTCTACACTTGCTTCTAATTTTCCCTCTTTCTTCTCAAGAATCGAAGAAGAATTCGCTGCTGAAAGCAATTACAAGGTTTCAATTCGTTTTGGATGGCTGGAATTTGTTGCGGCGTTGTTGGAGAGGCCGGAGAGACTCCTTCTCCGACCAAGCCTACCTCGCGCCCTTTCTCTCGCCGGAGTTTGGACCAACTGCCTTTAAAGTACATCGCCGGTGTGGCAATCCCGGCGGCCGAGAACCCTCGGAAGCGCCAGAAGCTAGATCAGTGCGCTTCTCCGGCGCGGGAGTGTGAAAACGCGATTCAGAGTACTGAATCGAAGGGAGTCGAGGCTGTCTCGCTTCCGAATAGTTCGAAGGTTCCTACGTTGGACTCGACAAGTGTGGTCGTGGAGGAGGAGTGTCCGAGGTATGGGGTAACCTCGGTTTGTGGCAGGAGGAGGGACATGGAAGACGCTGTTTCAGTGCATCCTTCGTTTTGTCCCGAAAATCGTGATGAAGATCAGAAGGGGTTTCATTTCTTCGCTGTTTTCGACGGCCATGGATGCTCACACGTAAATAAACTATACTTGTACAAATTTAAATTATAATAAGGTTCTTATTTCTCGGATCTGGTTTGTTAACAAGTTACTGTGTTGTTTTGCACAGGTGGCGACTATGTGCAAGGAGAGGTTACACGAGATAGTGAAGGAGGAGATTCAGAAAGCGAAGGAGAATTTGGAATGGGAATCGATGATGAAGAAGAGTTTCGCTCGAATGGACGAGGAGGTCCAAAGTTGGAGCAGAACCAACGAGACACGAACATGCAGGTGCGAGCTTCAGACCCCGCGCTGCGACGCGGTTGGTTCCACCGCGGTCGTGGCCGTGGTCACGCCGGAAAAGATAATCGTGGCCAACTGCGGCGATTCGCGCGCGGTGCTCTGCCGGAACAGCACACCCGTCCCACTCTCCGACGACCACAAGGTAATAATAATTTAGTTTATGGGTTAGGGATCTGAATTGATATGGCTGGCGCGTTCGTTACACGTGTGAATCGTTTACGTTAATTGTGGTGCCTCCGCTAAGGGTAGTGGAGGGGAAAAGTTTGGTTTATGTTGAGCACTTGAACTAACAATCAAATCTTTTTGGGATTGAACAGCCGGATCGACCCGACGAGTTGCTTCGGATCCAAGATGCGGGTGGGCGCGTGATATATTGGGACGGGCCTAGAGTGCTTGGGGTCTTGGCCATGTCAAGAGCCATAGGTACAATATAAAAAAAAAAAAAAATTCTTTCTCTACCAATACTATTGAATTTGAAAATACACGCGCTGCGCACTATAGCACAGCGGAGACGGTTGGTTCTGATATATTAACGAACCTTGTATTGTGTTGTGTTGTGCAGGGGACAACTATCTGAAGCCGTATGTAATTTCGGAACCGGAGGTAACGGTAACGGAACGGAGTGAGGAGGATGAGTGTTTGATACTAGGGAGTGATGGGCTTTGGGACACGGTGCAAAACGACACTGCGTGTAAGGTGGCGCGTATGTGTCTGAACGCGCAGAAGGCGGCGTCTCCGGGGAGGGAGTCGGCGGTGGAGTGCTCCGACAAGGCGTGCTCCGACGCCTCCATTCTGCTGACTAAGTTGGCGTTGGTGAGGCACAGTTCCGACAATGTGAGCGTGGTGGTGGTTGATTTGAGGAGAGATGATCGCCAACAATAAAAGGAATTAATAATTAATTGAATGTTCTAATCAACCGCCCCAAACCTAAAAGCAAACCTTGATTCTTTGGATTTTTGTTTTAGACGACAAAAAAGGAAGGATGATGAAGGTGTTACGTGGCGGACATTCCATGAGTCCATGTGATTGTGATTAAATAGTAGTGAGTATTTTATATCAAGGGGAGGGTGAAAATTGTAATTTTTGGATAAATCATCACCAAATTATGCAGAATTTTAAAGTAGTGAAAATGATCAACTAAGGCAACTTGTTTTGCTTGTAGCTATTATAGTTTTCAAATTGAAAGTGAAATTGAAATTACTAGATTAATTGCATCTAGTTATTGTTTTTATAGCATTTCCCGTCGGTCTATTTTATTTTTTTGTATCTCTTTCCTAACAGTTTCGTTACTCTAGCAATTGTTTGTTTCATTTCATGTTGTCGTGAAACACAATCAAAATTGCTTAAGAAATTCAGTTTCACATTAATAAGCTTTCATTACAGGTTTCATCTGAGGAAAGGAGAGAAGAGGGACTTAAACGACAAAAAGGGAATGTTTAAAATGGTTTTCTAATACCATCTTCAACGCAAATTTTAACCCACAAGAATCGATTGTTCATGTACAAGTCATTGTTCTTCACATTCTTCTTTTGCTCATTCTCAACAAAATCAACAACTTATACAACAGAGAAACAAATTAACCCAGTTGAAAATACGAGAATTTAACAGATCTAGAAAATAAAATCAAAGAATGTATCTAAAAAATTTAGCATGAAAGAATATGTTGTTAACTCTGATACCTTCACCAGCACATAACACGTTGTAAGCTTCATCCCCGTGATAGAGTAGTTCCATCTAGGAATCCATTTTCTGTTTTTAGCTATTTGTTTACTATTATTATTTCCTGCAAAAAGATGAAATTGACCTTAAATAAATATACAACAAATATTGTGTTTTCTAAGCTTACCTAGTCTGGAAATGAGGATTTGTTTTTGAGTAAAGGACAAGAGAATAATCACACATGACATCCTCAAATGGTGCCTGTGACCTTCAAACTCAACCACTACCTGTGAGAAATTTTATATATGAGGCAAAAGAAGGTTTAAGGCACCATGAGAGGTGAGCACAAAACAAAATCAGACATGATTTGATAAGTAGATTGCCACCTAAAATGTTCTCAATTCTCATAATAGATATTTTAAACCCATGATTTCATTAGTCAATCCCCACTTTCCTGCTTCAATAATATTCCACCACTCCAGTTTTTGGTCATGCAATTTATTTGCTTCACTCCACTTTCTAGACATGACGGGGAACAATTCAGAGAACGTCACTTGGATCTTCCTAAATATGCAAACATATACACTTATTTTTAAACATAATGAAATACTCTTGTGGGAATATGGTAAACCAATATTTCACCAATTTTTTTTATAAGAACATAGTTTTATCTCTTGGTTTTTCCCTGTTCAACAGTGTAAGTCTAGCTTCATATATCCTAAAATAACGTTTGGTGTGAGGATAAGGTTGAAACATGAAGCAGAAGGAAAGTTAAGGGCATGAATAAACCACATTCCCATTCCTCGTTTGGCATATATAGAATGGATAAGATATCAGATGTAATAATATTATCCTATCAAAACCAAACCCTTCACACAGAATCAAATACGAAGGGTGTCCCAACCAAGTGGCCAAAATGGAGCAAAAAGGGGTGACAATATTTAATTTTATGAAACAAATTTACAAGAGTTAGGCACCCTTTCAGAAGAGGAAAAGAAAAACCACAAAACAAAAAGCATCCTTATGTCCTAATTCAATGGAAAGTGCACACGTTTCTCTAACATTGATCTAAAGAATCAGTGGAAAAAAATAAAATAAGAGAAATCATTAGGACTCAGTTTAGATTAATTTTTTACTTGTATGGAATTTTTTAATCATAAAACTCTATTGTTAAACTTTTTCAAGACAAAATATTAAGCTCTATTAGCTTAAATGAAAAAAAGTTATAAAAAATGAACGTGTAAAACTCAATTTTAGTTTATAAAGGAAATTAATTAATTTATTTTATTTTGTAAATGTGTTTTTATTCCACAAGTATGTTGCAACATATCTAAAGTTTCCACGGCTCTTATGATGAGATTGACCGTGAATGTTCCACTTTTGATGATTGCCTAAATATACTATTCATAAGGAATAATGTTGCAAGAAATAGTGCACAAGTGGGGGAATAATAGTTGAAAAACCCTTCATCCAAATTTTATTAAACAATATTAAAACACAAAAATATTATAAACAGCAATGCATTCCACCAAAACTTTGTTTTTACTTTTCACTCGGAACATCAGATTCGGATAGTAAATGAATATTTTGAAAAAAATATATAACCAATTTTAGAAGAAAATGCTCTAATGAACTCTCTCTCCACTGTGTTCTCCTTGTACTCACTATTTTTACTTGTCAATTTGTTCTATTTTTTGTTTTTTTCTTTATTAGAGAGAAGACAAGAGTGTTCAGCAAAAATTATTTGCATGATATGGTTCAATCATAAATCATAAAATATCCAAAATAGGGTCCAGCTTGTTTCTAAAAATCAAGGATAATAATATAATAACTTGAAACTGCCAAAAGGGGTGGACCAATTCTACCAAAAGAGACTCTGTTTTTGGTGGTTAAAATGCAATGACTCCATGGTTGAGTGAGCAATTTGTTTGATAAAATGATAAGGAAACCGTCCATTGACATAAGGTATAAAGGAGTTGCATCCAATTTGCTAATTATCCATTTAACTTAATAACATTTTTGTGGGTTTAGTTGAGTTATTCAATTAGGTTGGATAATTTGCATGATTTGCATTTCCTTGTTTAAAACTCATAAGTAAACTAAATTAATATATCATAGTCATAGAGGACCCTATCGTTGCTAATTTTTCAGATATTTTATGCGAAGTTGTGATGCACAATTTATTGACGGTGAAACTATCGTGTGTGTGCATTATCTATATACTTGTGTGTCAAAGTCTATAAATTAATTAATCATACAATAGAATAGTGACATTGCAATAAACCCAGTGTGCATTTCAACTTATTATTCATAATTTAAATTCAATTCAGTTAATACAAACACGTATTGAAACTGATTAAGTATAGATTAAAGTGAATCAAATATTTTTGTATACCCAATTCTTGATAGAGAAAATTTACACGTAATAATCTTGTACCAAACATGAGAATGTATATATTTTCATTTTGAAATTGTTGAAAATAGAAAAGAAAATTGTAAAGAGGGGAAAAGTATTAGATATGATTATATTCGAAAAGTAAGTTACCACGCGTTTAAAACTTGTGTGGGTTTTGTTGATGAGATTGAGCATGAGTGTTCCACTTTTGGTGATTTCCTAAATATTCTATCAATAAGGAATAATAATGTTGTAAGGGATGAGGAAGTGGGAGAATAATAATAATAATAATAATAATAGTTGAAAAACCATTGGTCCAACATTAGACAGAAATAAACAAGGAAACATTTGATGAATTTGCTTAGAGTCTTTTTTACTTGGGAGCATCAGATTCTGGTAGTTTGTCAAACACAAAGTGGAGGGTGCATCTCAACCTCTGCCTGTTGTTCATTAATCATTGCTAAGTTTTGCTTTAAATGCTCCAATTACACCATACACAATTCCAATCTGCTACCAAATTGCTGCTTACACATGGCCTCGGTTTAAATCATAAATCAGACCAATTCTTTCTCCACCTCCGTACTCTCGTCCTACACCTCCATAAAATTCTAAATTTCCAAAAGTGCCTACGTGGAAATGACCAAAAGGGACATGACTTTGTTTGATAAAAAAAACGTGTTCCTCCACCTCCATCTCCACCTCCGGCAGTTTCCTCCACCTCCGGCAGTTTAATAAGTAACAAACTAACAAAATAGACCTCCACCTCCATTTCCCACTTCCTTTCTCTTCTTCCTTTCCTCTTCATCCTCCTTGATCACTCTCTCCATCGTGTCAAACCTGTTCCGAATTTCCTTTGTTTTTTTTCGGAATCCCTGCACATCCCAGTTCTTAAAGATCCAAACAAAATCTAACACATTAAACTTTTCTGTGAGAACAACCGTGTCTTGCACCAACTTCCTCACCTCTTCAATCTCACTGTCATCTTCACAACATGTTTGGCTAATAATCATAATTTGAAGATGTAAACCGGACTGCACTCGTCAGGTTTACTTATCTTTTTTTTAAGAAAAATATGAACCGAACATGTCTCATCCGATTTATATTTTAAAATTAAATATAAATTAGATGACATCTTATCTTGTTTATATTTTGAAAAATTATGTAAACCGGATGAATTGTTATCCGGTTTAAGATTTAGGGTGTCCTTTTTTTTTTAAATATAAATCAGATGACACCTTATTTAGTTTACATAATTTTTTAAAATGTAAATCGAACGAGAATCATCCAGTTTACATCTTCAAAAGGGAGAAGGGGATTGAAGGATATTATTGGTTTTTGTAATTTTACTTTAAGGGTATAATAAACTTTTTATATACAATATGGAATTGCAGGACGAGAATATGGGGGTGGAGAAAAAATTCATCCATAAATCATCTGTTGAAGTAGAATGGAAGATTGTGGGCCAGAACATTTAACAGGGACATTTTTGAAGCCCAGATGAAGGCCCAAAGAAAAAAAGGCATATACATTATAGATTTTACATTCTGAAATTATTTCTAGATTAAAAAATATATTTCAAAATACATAACCCAAGAATGTATTTATTATTTAAAAGATGTTAATGATTGTATCATCTTTTAACTGTTAGCATTGTTGACATAAATCGTCAGCTGCTCCAGGAGACACGATGAGCAAGTTAGTTTTGTTGTAGCTAGCTCGTATGTTGTTAAAAAGTTTTATAATGTACTCAATGTTTTGTATTTTAAATTTAGCAATTACATTATACATAAATTTTAATAATTAATATATCAAATATTTTAACGCTTTATTGTAATTTATTGTGTGTACAAATATTATTACTATTAAAAAGAACTTTGTATTAAATGAACTATTTGTTTAAAACACAAAAATAACTCTTTAAAATTAATCGTGTTTGAAATTAATTATAAAAAAATATAAAAATACATATTTATTCAGAATACAAAACAAAATTGGTTTTCAGATTATATGGGGTGCCTTTTTAAAAAATAGGGTGTTTAAAGGCCCATTTTGATAGACTATCGAGACACGCCCATCAATTCAAAATCAAGAACTAATCTCAGGCAATCAATTACCATTCATGGACCCAATTAACAGCTAAGCAATTTGATCACTTGGCTACACCAGAATTTAAGAGGAAAAAAGGTGTAAACATTACTTATCCTTCACCAAAGGAAGTGATTCTTTCTTAGCTCAGACCCACAAAATCTTTCTCCATTTTTAGAGCAGAAGTCCCTTTACCTATATCATTCACAAACAAAGCTGAAGCAAGCCTTTCTTCCTTCCTCAGATTAAGGAACAAAGCAGGATCACAATAAAATTAATAATGATAATAAATAAAAATAAAAGAGCGTTACAACTGAAGAAAAGTAAAATAAAATAAAATAGATAGGGGAGCAATACACAGAAACACCAGTATAAATAAATAGAAGAGTTTCTCAAGTAGTCCAAAACTGATGTTGTATACTGTAAGACGTATACTTCATTCTTTTCAGCAACTACATAGGCATAAACAAAACTCACTAAACATTTCTGTCTATTCTATTTCCTCAACTTCAACAACTGAATGATGCTGAACCATCCAAAGACTTGTCAACATCACTCCTACACAACAATATGTCTTAATCTTGTCAACCAATTTCACCATCCAAGATTGCGTGCCTAGTTAAAACAATCTCTTTCACAAGATTTCTGTAAGTGAAAGGTCTAACAACTGCTCGCAAAAATAGCTCTGGAGGAATTCTGCTTCTCTTAATCCTTTTTCGCCATTTTCCAATCCCAATATACTTCCACTCTTCTGGACTCACCTTTGCTCGCTTGCCTCTCATGGCACTTTCATCTCCATCTACTGAGGGTGCTGTTTCTTCTTCTTTGTGCATCACCGCTTGCTTCTTATCCAGCTTCCTATTAGCTTCAAGAGCCTTCCTTGCCAGATTTTCCATTGCTTCTCCACTACTTAATGCCTTTTCAAACTCCTCGTTCCAATTAAAGTCAGTCTCATCCTCTGCTGTAAGTGTGTCCTCTTCCATGGCCTCATAACTGCCATCTTCGCCTTCTTCCATGTCCATCACTAGATCTTGGTTTTCATAGGGATCAACATCATCATCATCATCATCATTCAGCTCCTCCTCATCATCATCAGCGTTAGCATCGTCATCACTACCTTCATCCTCAATCCAATCTAGAATCTCAGTATCTTCAGGATCGTCAACAACAGCATCATCTTCTTCATCAGGAGCATCACAACCCAGCTCCATCTCTTCCAACTTAGCCTTCCACTCTTTTGTATATGGATGTAACAATTCCACTGGATGGTTTTTCAACAGAAACTCCAAACATTTTGACTTCTTCTCATCACTCAATTTCTCATATGCATTCACCACATCATCCACAAATGCCTTTTGATTCACCTTCACAATCTTACACAATCCGCCATAGTAAGTACTCAACTCAACACTACCATCATCGTTCTCCAACTCAAAAAGAAAATCCTGTTCTGTTTTAGGGTTAAGTTGTGGAATTAACGGCTGGAAAAAGCCATCCTGTGGCTCAAACCTACACTGGAACACTGGCTTCTTCACATACACAATATCAGGTCTCATCCATGCAGCACATTGCCCTATCGCCGACCTAGCCTTGTTCCCAAGTCTACCCATCAAATTCCACTTATCTAATCTCTGTTTACCCGCTTCAAGTACTACTTCACAAACTAGCGTCCATTGCTGCCACGGACGCTCTGTAAGTCTCCACCTTGGGTGCCTTACAAACACCCAAAAATACCTTAATTTACTTTGATCCAGCTCCTTCACTTTTTCCCCATAATCTTCAGCCATTTCAGCTTGTTCAATCTTCTCCCACTCCTCATGGTCCCTCACTTCACTGATCAGTGTCACACGCTCATCCGTGAACCGTCCCCGAACCGGATCGCCCACAACAACTCCACGCCAAGAGTAGGGTCCATATTGACCATACTTATACCAATCATAAGGATGACGCAAATTTGGGTCATCCTTCTCCATGAACCGCACCATTCGATCATATCCGAGGCCAATCTGTTGGAGCTCATCCTCAGTGAAGTTATCAGGATAATTCCCACCACCATGAGGGTTTTTCAGCCGGTAAAACAGAGACTCCGCATACTTCTTGGTTCTTGCGCTGTTACTGCGCCTCCACTGACTCCGTAACTCTGCAGCGCCTTCAATTCGACCACCAGAGGAGCCACCACCACCACCACCCTTCTTCTTGCTACGACCAGCATAAGACCTCAGGTCCCTTCTTGTGCCAGGTGAACTCCGCCCCAAAATTGAGGTTTCGCTAATTGGTTTAGGGTTTTGGGAGAATGAGACAACTGCAAAGCGTTTGTGTGATTGGAATTTTAGGTTTGGGGTTTTGTGGAAAGGCCCAAGAGGAGAAAATTGAAGGTAAGCTGAAGATGGGTTGAGTGCTGTGGGCAAGAATTCACTTCTAAAATGCTTGAGATCCATCTCAAAAACCACCCACCACCACCACCAACTAGAACAATATCAAAACAAATTAGTGTTTCAAACTACAATCATCCAAACTACATGAACACTAATTCAGTGTTTCAAAGTTCAAAAACCAGAATCACTACTGAAGCCACACAAGTATCAATCTTTTGCAAAATTAACCAACAAACTTAAAAGAAGGGAAGAAATGCAATCACAAAAAACAGCAGGGTCGCATCCCTCGCCCGTTCAATTCAACTGCTATAAGCAGAGACATATGGATAAAACTAAAAATAAAAAGATTGCAAAAAAGAAAATGAAAAGAGGGTGTAGAAGAAATGAAGTAATAGAAAAGGGAGTGTACCATAATATATAAGATTGTTTCTCTCTTTGTTGCCAGCGAGAAGAAGAAGAAGAAGAGGAAGGAGGGAGCGGAGAGTGTTGCTGCTATGAACTGTGAATAGATAGAGATATTTTGAAACCCTGTACCTGCGGGGGCAAGTAATGAAGAGATTTTATCAATAAAAATATGTAATTGTTTGAAAAATAATTTGTTCATTATTTTTTATTTTTAATATTGATATACATATAATTAAGTAATCCGAATAAAAAAATTCACAAACAAATTAAAAATGACTTTTATTATAAAAACACATTGTTTTTTCAAGTTAAAAGGGCACATAATGAACTATATGCTAAATAAAATATATATATATATATATATATATATATATATATATATATATATATATATATATATATATAGCATATTATATAATATTTGTATTCAGAATATTATCTTGTATATATTTATAATAAGTTTGACATGTAAAGTTTAAATATATTGTTAATTGAAATGTTGAAATTAATTAATTATTTCCATATTTTTAAGAAAAATAACTAAATAAAGTAAAATTAATTTTATATAGATTAATTAACAAAGTTAAGTCCTTTCTACTTGAAAAGTTTTGAAAATTAAAATAAAAATTTGTTTCGAAAGTTATATATAATTTTAGTGAAAAAATTGTATCATTTTCAACACCATTTAGATTATGTCCATGAATAAAATTTAAGTCTAACTTCTCTTATCGGAGAAACAAATAAAATTGCAGTTCACAATTTTATCTTGAACGACAAATCTCATATTCTATATTATTCATACTTAATCACCCGGTACAATCCCACAAATTATTATTAAGAAATGCTGAATCATTCAGTAAAATAAAGTCAAGTTGCAGTCACAAATTTATAACCTAACTTATGTATTTTCTTAATTTACTTTTCATATTTTATTATCTCATAATCACTTTTAATATATTTTTACAATTTTTACTCTAATATAAAATTTTGATAAAACTTACATCTTAATTGATATTTTATTTAACTATTGAGTGAAAAATTACATACTCCAACCATCTTTTAAAATTCAGATATCAAACTTAAAGATATTTTAGCCAAGACGCTCTCTCCTACTCTACCATCCTCACATACCAGAAAAAGCTACAATGTCTCCGCTGCAGCACAATCAAGCACTGTTGTGTTTCGACTTATGCTACATTTCTCTTCCTACTTAGTTTGCGTTGATTGAAGTGAAAAAGAGGATCCAAGAAAGCTGTTAAAACATTACTTCAGTTACAATAGAAACAGTACCGCCCTTGGTTCATATCAAAAGCGTTTGTCGAGAAAGTTGAATATGTCAACGGTTTACAGCAACAGTGTTACTAGCAAACCCAGAAGCCCAACGAACAAGCAGAAGACATCATGCTTAAAGTCAAGGGCCAATGAGAACATGATATTCTACGACTACGAGATCACGAGAAGCACTCAATTGAAAAAGTAAAAGTTTATGATTTATTATGATCGAGAGTAAATAACTTCCAACACCTTTGTTTTTGTTTTTTATGAACGTGCTGAAGAGACTCTTGATGAGTTGGAAATGAAGAATGATGATGAAATTGATGTCTTCATCAGACCGAAGGTGTGTATTTTGTATTTTGAAGGATGTCGTCTTCTAAATTTTTCTTTTAAGAAATTATAATTAAAATTTATTTAACATATTTATCTTTTAAGAAATTATAGCTAGAATTTAACATAAAACTAGTTTATTTGATTATCTGTCATACAACTTTTGTTTATTATCTGTCATATAACTTTTGTTGTTGAATCTTGAAATCATTGTGATGCTTCCTTTATGAATATGATTATAGATGTCAAAAGAAATGAACAATAACTTTAATAAATTCACTTTCAAAATAACTTTATCCCTATTATTATTATTATTATAATTATTGACATGTTTTCGTGTTAATTAGCATGTTTTCGATTTAGAAAACACTTAGAAGTTAGAGTTTAGCCAATGCAACTAGTTTTTTTTTTTTTTTTATTCTGTCGGAAAGCATTCAAAGTTGTTCTAACAGTAACAAGATCAAACATGTTATATGAAACAAATTACCATTGGTTACAGCAAACTGAATAACAACTCATGTATTATGATTATCCATGCTTATTTTCACAGAAAAGTTTCTTAAAGTTAAAATACAATAAACGGATGTAGGAGTGGAATGGTGAGTGACAGAAAGGCCATTTCAGTTAAATTTTGACTGATGATCGTCCTAAAAACTGTAATATACAAATAAAGAATTTATAAACATGTTACATGATGTGCACACTATACGTATCCAGCTGCTCTGGTGATTGGATGTCAAGAATCAACTGACAAAACAAGTGATATTTACACTTGCCTCATCCTCCTATTTGTCTAAAATCAGTGTAAACCTGTTTTGTTGATTTCCCAATTGCAGTTGCAGAGATATAAAAGAGTGAGAGTTTGCATTAACCGCGAAGGCGCTTATCACAAACCAAGACCCTATAACTTGCATGAGGACCCTCAGATGTGTCTCGCAATGTCACATGCCAGCCCATGGCATTACCAATCTCAATAAGCTCATCCATGATAGCAAGAGTATCACGGATGTATGCCCGTCCACCAGGTCTTAGTATCCGATCCATCTCAAGCATAATTGATGACACATTGCATCTGATCAAAGACAAATGTAACAATAGTAAAATATCCCCGCAAAAGCACTCAGACGTAACACAACTTAACAACGTAAACTTTTACAAGTTTCTTTTATGCAATACGCATTGATGAAGTCATAATACATGCTCTACATGCAGAATAAAAATACAAATATAACTTATTTCTAGATGGACAAATGTTTAGATGCAGGTTACAAGGAATAAGCAGTAGATTACTATGGCAATGAAGGATGACTAACACATCCGATATTCAAACCATTTTACTTTGCTCGAGAGAGTATCTTGAGTAGCGTAGTTACTAATCCTATGCAGCAGATTAAAACAAACGAAAGAATAGAAAAAGAGGTAAAAATGGTGGAGCCGAGCCACCCTGAGTCAACCTGACATACTTCCAATACACACTTTTTTTTTTTTTCAATTTATTAACACAATCGCAAAAGTAACCCAGAAAAAGATATAACAGTTGAGAAGTAGAGAAAAGGTACCTTTTCTTCTCAACAGAAAGCAGGTTCGCAGCATGCAGTAAATCATAAGTTCTCGGATAGGTGTCAAACGGTTCACACCTATATTACAAAAACATAAATAAAAGAAATATTACAACTTTCTGCCAGCTTCACAAAATATTGGTAAAAGACTTTTAGTATGTATAAGGATATTGGATTTGGGCCTAAGGCCAGCAGCTGGGCTGAACACAAAATTAGTTGCAGGAGAAACGGCAGGGGAGAAGGTATTAGGTATATTTTCATTTATTAGAACCTTGAGAGGTTGGGCAGAGAGAATCCTCTCCCTGAGGAGCATTAGCTCTGAGATTACAGGGGTCATCTTATGTTATAGTTTGTGTTTTTCCAATCAATAACATTGTTTTTTGTTTCCATTGAATTTGATTCCTAATAGTATGCGTTTAAGAAAATGACCAATAATTTTAATAAAATTACCAGTCATGCATAACTCCAATCAGCCCGCGGTCATATATAACAGGTAAGGTGTTTGAACCACTAACAGGAACAACATTCATAACCCAGCTGTCAAGATTCTGATCAATCAATGCTGCTGCAAATCTGCAAAGTACACAAATATATTGAACATACTAATCAGAAAATCCTAAATTCATATTATAACAAGAAATAGGATAAAGACAATACCCTCCAAAACCAGCTTTCATGTCCATAACATTTCTTAATTTCATCTTCTTCCAATGTAAGACACGTACATAGCTTGCTATAATCTCACCCCAGTATTTTGATTCAGCCTTAAAAAGCTCATTTCTGGATATGAAAGCATCAAATTTTATGCTTTGAAGCCTATCAGGTGGAGTATGCAATCGTGCAGGCCATCTGGTAACATTTGCTCCATATCCATTCTCGGGCAGTTGAGAGATGCAAGCTTTTAGATTAGCATACCTAAATTAATCAAGCAAATAATGAAATCATCAATATTGGGCTTTCGATAAAAGACTCTAATGCTTGATAAGTTAGCACAGAGCAGACCCAAATTGTTCCTTTTTAAGAACTATACAACTTGTCATTAGGTTTCTTCATAACAGTTGGCACTGGGTTAAGGGTGTTTATATAGACTACAAGAGATTGCAAATATCACAAACAAACAAGTATAGTAAATTCAAATAACATATTCCGCATCGTTGAATACCCATAATAGTTTCTGTTTCCTTCTTTTTTTCATTTTTTTATTTTCTGTTTTATCGACAAAGATTATGTGCACTATAAGTTTTCAAAAATGTTGGTGCATGCTTAGGTAATTCACGTAAATTTTAAAATATTTATATAAAGGCAGCAGTGAATTGTTGATCATGGAAGCTAGTGCATAACTAAATTTTTTATTTTATTTCCATATAACCCAAAAGAAATAGTAGTTTTTAATTGGGAAGCTCTATCACAGAAGATGATAGTAAATTTGGCATTGATCATATAACTGGAGAAGACAAAAAAATGTCATACAATAATCTGTAGATCAGGAAGGCAAGAGTACAATACCAAACGTTGTCGGGATCATCGCTTTGGTCACACAGAGCAGGTTGAGTCCCTGCCTCACGATTTAGATAGCAGCTATTGTCAGAAGGTTTCTGCCATATCGCAACATACCCATCTTTTTTCAAAAACTTCCAGCATAGACGAGTAGTAAGATTAAGCATCTCTGAGATAGCAAACAATTTGGTGGGCACATTATGTCAGAAAATGATAACATTAATGCCAAAGTACAAAACTAAGCATTCTATAAATCAAGAACCAGCTGAAAAGTTTCAAGAAATTAAAGTTATAAATAGAAATCAAGTCGAATGGTACCTTCCCATTGTTCTTCTAACACTTCCTCGTGTTTATAAACCGGTTGGGCAGCCCACACAAAATACCCTCCTGCCCTTAGCATCCTATTAACTTCAAGCAGTAAAATACCATCTTCACCACAAGTAAAAAATATAGGTGTTAGAGAAGAAATTCAAAGAGAGCAACCAACATAGAGATTGGAGTAGCACATGAAAAAACTCTCATTTTATATTCACCAACAGTATTTTTTATAAAATTTATAAAAAAACCCTCCTCATTCAATCCCTTTTCAACTAACAAGGCAACTACTACTATATCAGGTTAAAATTGAAATCAAATCCACACATACGGTAACTAGTTATTAGTTTTCTTAATAAGAAAAATCTAATGGGGAAGAAATCAGGACCCAACAAAAGAGATGCTAATAATAGACTAAAGGATCTTTGATGTGATTGTTATTTTAAGGAAGATAAATATGAAGATTTACTAGTCACAACACAACATATGAATACAGTCATTCATATCATAAAAAATAGAAACTCAAAAGACAACTGAGACAATGAAAGGGTGTGGGAAGATTTAACAACCACTAGCTAAATACAACATGCATTCCCACTAGTCAATTAGCTGTTAGAGATCATACCATCCCGAGTCCAATTAATTCTGCAGCGTGAACAATGTATCATGTCAAAAGCTTGACTTGGATACAACAATCGTCTAGTTGCAAATGCAGCCACCATTGCAGGCACACCACGCTCAAGAGCAAACTGGATCTGATTCTCATGAACATCCTTGGGAGCAACAGACATAGTTATAACATTTCGTGACAATAAGTATGCACCAAAACTAGCAACACCACAGCCAACATCAAGAGCAACTCTTATATTCTGCCCAAACTTAATATCAGGAACCATCTACAAAACCATGACATATAAACATCTTAATCATAAAAGGAGACACACCAACACTGTCCATAAAACAAAACCAATGCATACAGTAATAACCTCGGAAATATGATCCAAGTATTGATCTGCTCCATGTATAAATTGTGTACCACCCCCAGGAAACCTAAATTTATCCTTCCCTTTGGAAATCCAGTTTTGACCCCCTTTATCTTCAACAAGACGAGTGTGAGGAACATTACTGTACCAAACCTACAAGAAAAAAACACATAACATTACATTAAGAAATCATTGTAAAAGCACCCCACCAAAACAGAAGGACAAGTAAACTCTAAAATTTAGACACAAAAAAAATTACACTGGCAACTTTTCTCTTAGAAAATAATAATCCTTTTCTTTTTTTCAAGAAAGTGTAAAAGACAAGAGCACATTATATAGACTCAATAAGAAACATCTCTGTACAAACATCCAAAATTTCCACATCATATTAATGAAAAAGATGGCATTATAAAGAAACCAACTGTTATTAAATGTGAGTATAACTTAATGTATAACTAAAAGTTTAATTACAAGCACTGACGTGTAGAAAGCTTTTACATTGTCATCCACCTAGAAAACACTCTGTTAATTTTTATAATAACTATTATGTTGATAAAGTGACGGAGGAAAACCTTTTACAGTGACAGAATGTATGGAAATCAAAATGCACACATAACGTAATTTTTCTACTACATATTAGAATCGCTTTAACAATGATAATTTATAATTGATTGACAGTTTACAAAGGTTTAGGATGCCAGTGCATAATACTTAACCAAGTAAATTAAACTGAAAAAAGTAAACCACTAGTATTAGCAGTAGCTAATATAAAGTGATCCAAAGAACTGACTTACTAAATTAGTTCACAAATGACGAAATGCAGGTTTGGTACAATATCAATGGTCTTTAGTACATTTTCACATATTTACTTTCATTAATTTTGCATGCAGAATTGAATCCAGGTTCAACCAACTTTAGATAGTTTTTACATTACATAAAGAATTGAACACTCTTGAGTTTTAAAAGTCACTTCAAAATCAATTTTAATCAAAAACAATTTTGCTAATAATGATAATCCAAACACAAAGGAAGGAAGCTGTTACCTCGTCGCGGCTTTTGGGCCACGGAATCGGGGGACGGTACCCTTTAGGCGGCGGAATCAAGCAATTGAATCGTTTGCCCTCTTCGGGACAGTGCCTCTCGAGTCTTTCTCCTCTCTCCGTGGACTCCAGTTTCCGAATCGCATCCTCGTTGTCCAAACACGGTATATGCTCGCTCATGCTGCGCGGGCACATTCCAAACTTGCTCACAGCCACTCTCGGAGCTGAGTCGGAATCCTCGCCGACGAGGCTCACGCTCCCAGCCTCCTCCGGCACGCCGTCCTCGAAGTCCCCAACCTCGAACTCGTCGGACATGATGCCATTGTCGTTGAGGATCCCGAAGCGCTTGAACGCTTCCTGAGGCTCAGCGGGGGGCGGAGGTACGGAAGATACGGAAGGCACGGAAGGCTTTGGAGGCGTGTGGGCGTCGATTATGGCGGAGACGTTGAAGAATTGGTTGAAGTTGGGGGATACGGTGACGACGGCGGAGTCGTCGGCGGCGGTGGTGGTGGCGGAGAAGAAGATGAGCCGGGGCGAGGAGCCGTCGGAGAAGTGCTTGCCGACGAAGAAGAATGTGACGGCGACGAAGATGAAGAAGAAGACGATCTTGACGGTGGTGGTTCTGGGTTTCATGGTGGTTGGATTTGCGAATCAAAACGAATCGTTTTGATGAGCTTAATTGAATGAAGTGTGTGACGCTGCTAATTACTGCGCCACTGCAACGAGGAACTCAAGCGAAGCACCGACGCAGAAGTAAATGCCAACGTCGATTTTCGCCACTATAATTTTATTAAATAAAAAGTAATATTATATAAATCATAGAACATAGTTAAATCTTGTTGGGTTGATAAAAATATTGTTAGAAATATTAACATCAAATGTTATTTTTATTAAAACAATATTCTGTTATCTAATTAAGCTATTTAAAATTTCCTTTCCAAATAAATAAGTATGACTGACTTGGTAACAGTGTCAGATATATGAATAATAAATACGAACACGGTAACGGATTTGTATCAAAAGCTTATGAATTACGCAACCTTTGCTTTCGTGTGAAGATTATCAATTTTTTTCTGTTTTCAAGGCAACGAGTAGTTTCTCACGTGTTTTGTATAACTTTCTGAAAAAAAAATCAGAAAATTAGAACTTTTAGAATGATCTTTATTATTTCATTATTAAATTATTTGATATTTTCGAACCACTAACAACAAATTAAATATTTTGATTTGAAATGAGAAAGAGTAGATTGTTAGGTGGGCTTGGGCCAAAGAAAAGCACCGATGGCAAACTGTCTTTTGTAAGGCAAATCGCCATGGATGGGCAATCCATATTCCTTGAAGAGGCCATCAAGCTTCCACTCGGGCATGTTCTGGTAATCTTTCTGAGTATATCTCGGATAGTGCAGAGGCATCTGAAAGAATCCAACACTACTCTTTTCCATAACTCTTTCTTTTCTCAAAACTATGCTTTTGTATATTCAATGCTTTTAGGGACGTAATATATATTTGGAGAGTTAACAAGTTGATTTGCAGGTTGTTTTGGCATGAGGGGTGTCACATGAATGGGTTGTTGCACCTTCTCTCATGCACCTTCATTTCTTCATCTCATGTTTGCCCGTGTGCATCAAACTGTCTCAGTTATTAAGTGGAATAATAGAAGTTATGTATCATTGTAAGCAAAGCATTGTATAAAGTATTATATATATATATATATACCCAATCTAAATATATGTATTTTTGAATAATTCAGTATTTCTTTTATGCATTTTGGTCAATGTGATGTAGTTGGACTCAAAAGTAACACAGTGCAATATGGTGAAAATAAAAAATAAATAATCACTATGAATTGCAACCAAATGCACTAAGAATCAGATTGATACGCATAAAAGTTGCAATAAGGAAAAAAAAAAAAGTGCTATGAATTAAAGAATTATAAAAATACAAAGATGCCAATAACACAATTACATTTTACAAAATTCTAATGAAAAACACCTAAGAAAGTCTTGCATATTATGTGCAATTTTACTATCAGCAAGTTTAATTGTTGGTCATTATGTTTTAAGGTAGTAATAATTGTTCGTTACGATTCTTATGAGGGATCCTAATTACCGTTAAACCACATGCACATTTCTATATTGTCTTGTCAAATGGATTCAAATTTTAATTTTGATGCACTTTGGGATCAAATTGTTCAAGAAATACTTAGAGTCAACATTAAAGAAGAAATAATGACATACTTAGGTGAGATTCAACAAGTATAGTCATTCTAAGTGAATAATAATGATTGATGGAGCTCTTCTTCAATGGAGAGATTGACAATTATTAAATTAATTAAATTTCAAAAGAAATTTAGTGTGATCCTGGAATATGAGCAGTATTTTTTTAATGACCTTAAAGAAAAATATTTTTATAAAAGTAACTCAATTCTCATTTTTAGTAAATATGAGCTGTACATGGGATAGGAGGTTCTGTTTATAGATGATCTAATTCTCTTTATAAGCTTAATCATTTCAATGTAAGATTAAAAGACACAAGAGTGGATGTTTAAGCTTAAAGAAAGAGGGTCCTAAAATGAATTAGAATGACATGTTTTAAGTGATGTGGAATTTAAAAGCTGTAAGCTCTTCTTTTATGTTTTCTTCAAAGTTTGTAATACTTATTCCTATACTTATCATGATGTTGGCTGATTTTTTAAGCCGAAATTAAGACCCAGTCCAAAACTCTCTCTACAAAATTATATAATTGCAAAGAAAAAAATTTACAGTTACGAAATTTATACAAGATTAAGAAGAAAAAAAAAGAAAAATTTCAACATTATTCTCCACTGAGTCTTTTTCTTTTAAGACATATTTTTCTTTTATCCTCTTAGTTATTGAACTTTTTAAGAGACAAGAGTATTATTTTATAGATGATCTTCATGAGTCACTTTTCCTTGGTTAATAATTATTTTTCATAAAATTATGTATATAGAGAGTCAATTTCAAGGTTTCAAATGTGAAAACAATTGTTCCTTCAAATTATAAATACTCTCAAATCAAGATTTGTATTTTCAAAAGAAATCAGATGTAATAAACAGAAATATTAAACAAGGTTGCCGCAATTTATTCTCGTACTCACAAATCAATAAATTTCGCCGCCGTGCTCGTCAAGGCAAACTCCAATAATTTTTTACATTACTTCAATTCATGTATTTTTTTTATTTATTAAAGTATATTACATGTAAGCCCACTGTGAAAATTATACCATTGGCACAAAAAATCTAATGAATCTTGAATAATTTTAACCAGAAAATGAAAGTAGAAAAGAAATGAAGGTGACCAATGGTTTGCTTAAGCTCCTATCATCATCTCCCAGTAGCTCATTAACTATTTGTCAATATCCACCCTTGAATCTGCATTTATGGCCATCGAAAATTCTTTAGTCATCCTATCTGGAAAATAGTTTTTGTTGCTGTATATTTTCCCTAACTAAACCTTCACTGGCGAATATCAAATATAAATATGGAGAACCAAACTTTTAAAATGCTCTTCATGTTCTTGCTGATATAATATAGAAGAGCTGTTGTTGCTTCCTAAAAGCAAGATCAATTGTTAGATCCCACTGGCCCCAAATGTTTGCCTGATCAATGCAAAGTCTTGTTCTTCAGAAGTAAAATATGTTATATTTCCCCAAATCAACAAAGTGAAAAACTTCTAATAGTGTCAAAACTTGGAGCAGAGATGCCGATGGATACTACAAAAGACAACAGCACATGTTTTCATGAGAATATCCTTTTCATTTCTATACGGCATTTAAGTTGATGCAAACGCCAAAGTCTCATCCTCTTTTAATGATCTATATCTGTCTACAAAAGAATACAACTCAGCAGAAGAACAAATAAGGTTCCTGTACATTAACTGAACTGCCTTGTCTGATCTCTCATCTGATGGGCCCAATCCAATAAACATGAATATCGAATAATTGAGCTGAGTGCTACTTGACCCAATTTTTGGAACTTTGGTAACTTCAACCAAAACAAAACTTAGCTCTGCACAAGTCAAAAAGCTATTCAACAACTTTTGGGACGTACCCTTCCCTTTTGAGTTCCTCACAGAGCAAATAAATTATGTTAATTATATCTATAGAGTCAAGGCATAAGCCATCACCAGCATGAAATTCATGCAAGTGATTCTCAATTTCAATCCAGCTACAACCAGGAGTTTTAGTAATACCCTTCTGTCTCATCAACAATCTCATCCTTGCAGAATCTTCCCACATGTTCAGATTTGCATATATTTTTGATGAGATAATATAGTTCCCAGAATTTGAAGGATCCACCTCCAGAATCATCCGCATAACCCGTTCCCCTATATCTACATTTTTATTCCTTCGACAGGCACCAAGCAAAGCACCTAATGTAACCTTGTCTGGTTTTTCAGGCATTTTCTCAATTAGATCCCATGCCTCATATAAATGACCCGCACGTGCTAAAAGATCAACCATACAAGAGTAGTGCTCAATTTTTGGTACCAATCTGAACAATGTGCTCATCATATCAAACAATCTATAGCCCTCAGCTACCAGGCCAGCATGCACACAAGCAGAAAGCAACCCTACAAATGTTATGTCATTAGGGCGGGCACCTCCTCCCTCATCTGACATGCGCTGAAATAGTGATAGTGCCTCCTTGGCTTTTCCATGAGAAGCAAGTGCAGATATCATTGCATTCCAAGAAGCTTCATTTTTTTGGGGCATTTCTTTGAAAACTCTCTGCGCACTTTCCAAACTCCCACACTTAGCATACATATCAATCAACGAAGTAGCAACAAAAATATCATGTTGAAATCCTCTTTGTGATGCATATTCATTAATCTGTTTCCCCAAATCAAGAGCGCCAATGGTAGCGCATGCAGAAAGCACTGCAGTCACGGTAATTTTATTTGCCTTAACATTGTCGTCCTTCATGGCATGGAATAAAGAGATCGCTTCATCCGCCATTCCATTCTGAGCATATCTGTCATGTATGTGAAAATCACAGGAGAAGTTAAAACAATTTTTCAGGAAAACCAAGACAGATCCGTAAGTGCAAAAGCGATAGCAACATGAACCAAAGTATGGATAGAATTTATCTAATTATTGTATTACTCACACAATTTTGCTATTAAACATTAAAATTAGAAGAAAAAAACAAAGAAAAATGAAACCAGGAGCGTTCCAATTGTCCATGTCTCCACAATGTATTTGAGATGACACAGGTACTATTTTGAAGGGTCTGTGCTTCTTTGACATGAATAAAGCATGCTCGACCAGACCTACTACTAACCCAACACTACTATACGTCCATACACATAATGATGTTCATACAACCCAAAAGATAGAACCAAATAACTCCAGGCCTATTCGAATAATTTATCTATAAACATTTATAAGAAGAGAAAAAAAAATTATAGTTTCTCCAGAAGTTAAAATTAGCTTAAATAAAAGCTAATTTGTAAAAATTTTCTCAAATTAACTTCTCCAGAAAACTTATTTTTCACTTATACCTAAATTAATTTTACCTTGTACAGAAATTTATTTCATTTTCCTTCTTATTTTCTTCTCTTGTAGGTATACATATCAGACCCTTAATCTCGAGAAAGAGTCTGAACAACAAACTCACTCACCCTGATATAACAGCATTCCACGTGATAACATCTCTTGTAGCCATGCTATCAAAGATCCTTCTAGCAGACCCCAAATCCCCACACTTAGCATACATACTAATCAAAGCAGAACCAACAAACGAGTTAACAGCCATGCCACGTTCCACAACAAACCCCTCCACCCACCTCCCCAACTCCAAATCCCCCAACTCCCCACAAGCCCCAAGCACACTCACCAGACTCATCTCATCCGGCTCAAACCCGTCCCGCCTCCCCATCTCCCCAAACACCCCCACAGCCTCCCTGGCACAGCCCGCCTTCGCATACCCAGCAATCATGGAGTTCCATGACACCAAGTCCCGGTGGGGAATTTCATCAAACACCTTGCGCGCACAAGCGAGGCGGCCACACCTCGCGTAGGTGGTTATGAGGGAGTGAGCGCAGTGGGGGTCCGAGTGAAAACCAAGCTTGAAGAGGAGGGAATGGGCAACACGGGCGTGGGAAATCTCAGCGAGGTTGGCGCAAGAGAGGAAAAAGAAGGGGAAGGTGAAGTTGTTGGGGGTGAGGGAGAGGGACTTCATGCGGTAGAAGAGGGTGAGGGCAAGAGGGTAGTTGTGCCAGGTTGTGGTGAGGGCGCGGATCATGATGTTGAAGGCGTAATCGTTGGGGTGGGGAGTTATGTGGGAGAAGATAAGAGAAGCGTAGGTGAAGTCTTTTACTTGTATGGCTTTGGAGAGAAGGTGGTTGTGGTGGTTGTAAATGGAGTTCACCACCATTTGGGTATGAACCTGTTGGACCGTCTTCGTCGACCAACATTGCTTCGCCAGTAACACCAGAGATTCCGCTGTCTGGTAACACTTTCCACCGTTGCCGCCAACTCCGACATTTTCAAACGCTGCAAGCATCCTCAGCTACCTCATCTGCAACCATTTTCTGTTATGTTAGTTAATAATGATGTTGTCCATGTGTATTTGGGCTGGGCCTGTAGGTACCTGGTCTTGTTAGTCCTAATCTACACGGTTGTTCCGGCACCCTTATACGTTTTTTATGCATCCTAATAAAAAAATTTAATGTCACAATTGCTTTTATAGAAATTAATAAGAATAGGATGATATCTTATTCGGTTGTTAATTTTTTCTCAAATGACAATCAGATAAGGTGTCATCCGGTTCTCATATTTCAAATCAAAAAATAAATCCTTTCATCGTCAAGAACATCCTAAAAATGAGACTTTAAGTAAGAGTTTCAAGCCTAATGAAACTTCATATTTACTGAAACTTCATATTTACTATTACTCCATTGTTATTTCAAGGCTGGCAATGTTAAGAGGATAGAGGCGATTGAGAAAGAAATTTATGAAGGTCATGTTTTGATTTGGGGTTTGGGATGTTCTTGACGGTGAACGGATTAATTTTTCGATTTAGACTATGAGAACCGGATGAGTTTCATCCAGTTATCATTTTGATTTGGAAATGAGAACCGGATGACACCCTTATCCGGTTGTCATTTGAAAAAAAATTAACAATCGGATGAGCAGGTCATCCGGTTATCGTTTGAAAAAAAATGAAAATTGAATGACATGCTCATCCAGTTGTCAATTTTTTTTTTAAATAACAACCGGATGGGGAGCCCATCCAATTCTCATTAATTTCCATAAAGATAATTATGACATTAAAATTTTTTATTAAGATGCAGGAAGAACTCGTCCCCACTCTATTACTCATGAATGAACCACACTTACTTCCTGCACTCCATAATTTACTTCCCGCACCCTATTACTGATAAAAAGACAAAAGTATACCTTCGAAAAGTCCTTTCGATAATATGTATTTTTGACTTACAGAATGATATTTCTAAAATATATTTCTTAACTTTCCGAAGTCTTTTTCATAATGTATTTTTTTACATTCAGAAAATCCAGTCTCTTCCGAAATACTCATTCTATAAGTCTCTTTCAGAATATTCATTTTATAATTACTTTTTAGAATTCGATTTTCGAAAGCCTATAATGCATCTCAGCATGAAAAATCATCTTAAACTTATTTACAATATCTTCTCTTATTTCCAAAATAATCCAAACTCGTCCACAACAAGTTACTAGAGAAAAATGTCACCACCTACTCCCGTAGCTCTGCTAACAGAGTTGGCCGTGAACTATAACACTTCTTTTTCCATATTAAACTTTTAACGACACAATTGAAATTTTGAAAATTTTATGAGGTGCAGAAAGTATTTGAAGAAGTCCAAATAGCAATTGCCTTCATGAAGTTCTACATAATAATAAATACATATCCTTGAAAGCTTGCATTAAATTTAGGTTTGGAATTATACATGTTGTTGTTCTGCTTTAGTGGGACACATGAGGTAGTTAGGTGATTTGGTTTAACAAACCGACTTTGTATTGGAAGCATGTCAAAGAATTGGCCAAAAGTTAGAAATTATTTATGAGAAATAAATGATTGAAAGTAATGAAATATACATATTAATGGCACAACAAATTTTTGAAAGTGACAATAGTACAAAAGCAAGTGAAGAATAACATTATTCATATTCATGTACCATCTCAAAATCACTCATTTAAGTCTAAACTTGAGAATTAGGTAGTATATTGTTATTGTCAGTTTCTATTAGCAGAATTGATTAAAAAAAATACAAGTGATAAAATAGTTTTTACCTGATTAATTTAGATTCTCTATTAAAGAAACTGAGGAGATCTCAGACCAAATTTAGCTGAGTTTTCACACTCAATTCTTATCATGTGTCATTTTCATTATATAAAATAAAAGAGGAATATTAATAATGTTATTATTTCACGTGTGACGGTTGTAAAGATTTTAGGTGAGAAATTTTTATTTGTGGTTGTGGTTGAAGATTAAAACCTTTGACAGTGACACAAACGGTCAAATGATTGTGTAACTAAATTGTGATTGTGAAGAGGCACAAAGAGAGAAAGTGTGGGTGTGTAATAAACTGAAGAGTGTTGTATGTGTAAAATTTAAATATGATTTCAACCCTATTACTACCTATCAAACCAATTTCTAATATACTAAACTTCAGAAAACAGTAACAAAACAAAGTTAATGAATTCTGCTTTTAGTTTTTATTAATACTTTTTTTTTTTTACTTTTTAAAATTAAAGGTTATTACATTTCTCTCTGGAACTGTAAACAGTAATGTGGATGATTAAAAGTCAGATTATTATTTGAGATATATTCAATAAGTTTGTTCTTTTAGGTGATTCCGAATATATCTTATTTAAGAGAAGTTAATATAATAACACAAACGAATAATGTAATGATCTACTTTTGGAGTACTATAAGATAAAATGTTAAGTTAAAAAAATAATAAAAATTATTTAAGCTAAGAAGGTGATATATATATATATATATATATATATATATATATATATATATATATCATCTAAAAAATATTGCTTAAATAAGAAAATTACATAAAATTAATACTTTTGTTATAATTTAATGTATGCTTTAAAATATTTTAATGTCTCTTTTAGAATTTTATTGATATGATTTTTTTATATCAAAGTATACCATTATACTATTAGTTGGATTCAATGAAATCACTTAATTTTTTTTATATAAAATTTGTTCTTTGGACATCTTTTAAAATGGTTAATGAAATGACGATTACCAAAGTCCTACATGTGGTGAATGTATTAAGTAATTAATGACATAAGATATTTAAATTTTATTAATTCTTGTATTGCTATTTAATATAACAAGTGTTAAGAGTCATCTTAATTGATCAATGAACATGTAAATTTTGATATTAAGTGTTATTACGCGACAGACAAACGTGTATATAGTGTTGTTGAACAACGAGTCTAATTGTATTCCCTTACTTATTAAAGACTTTTAAGTAAAATTAAAGATGTATGATGTACTACAGTAATGATTATGTGTTAACTAAATAGTTGATTATTTTACATTTACTTGTTTTAGATTTAAGTGTTTAAGTTTGTGTATATTTTAAAGTTTTAATATTTTTTGTTCTATTATTATAATATTTTTTTTAATTTCATCCCATTATTTTAAAAGTTTTAAATTGACTCAATGTGATTTCTTCTTTCTTTCGTAAAATTGATGATGACAACATTACACATCAACAAGTAACTAATTAATAAAAGTTATTTTATTGATAAAAGTGACATACAACGAAATAGAAAAAAAACTATTAAATCTATTTTGTAATAAATATATCAAATGTATACATAAAATTATGGTGACAATTATAAATTAAGAAAATAATTTAAATTTTGAATAAAAATATTATTACGATTAAATCATAAGAATACTGTTTATTAATTAAAAGAAAAGCCCACTCATTTTAAAATTGTCACATATATGTTTGTGCTCGTGTGCATACATATATGACAGATTCATCAATAATGAGTATTCTTAGGATGAAATTGGATCTCATTTCCGAAATCGTAGTAATAGAGATTCTTGGAGATACCCTCCAAAAGAAAGGAACAAACAAAATTCTGAATTATGGTCACCATTGGAAATACACGTGCCTCAATGTAAAGAAGGAAAAATTGGGGGAGAAAAAATAAAAAGTGCATGTTATATTTTCTTTTTCTTCTTTTAATTTATTAAGGAAATCATGTGGAATAAATTGTATCACATGTTTACTATATATTCCAAGATGGAAAAGCATGGGAATACTTATTCGGTGCATGAATGCATGAGAATAGAACCAGAAAACTTTTGTATGCAACTAAATAATAATTAATAAAAAAAAGGCAATTAGGAAATATAATTTCATTTTATTTTTTACAAACTGTAGAAAGTAAAACAAATATGCATAACAATATAAGGAAATAAAACTAAGCAAGAAAACTTAGTTGGTGATAAAGTTGTTGAGGTTAAGAGACTATAATAATAACTTGACTTAAATGAAAGTGTGTTTAGTCACATATAGGATAGTATACATGGACTTTAATAAGTTTGACTCATTTAATGCTTAATGTCTGTCAACGTTTAGAAAAAGATTAATCAACTATGTGATGATATTAACTTTATTTGAGTTTTACAATTGGGTTTATGGATCAATATCAACATTTATATTTAGTTATCTTATGAATTATTCTTACTCGTTATATTTCATGAACATGTTCTCACAAAGATATGAAAGTGTATTTCATTTGTTTTAATGCATACTAAGTGATTATTTGTATCATAATTCAAAGGACAACAACAATATTTTCACTTACCATACTACATATTCCTTTTAATGCATAGGCAAACTATCATCACTCACTAATTGTATAATAGGGTAATAGACCTACATAATTCATTATATTTGCACCATAATTAATTAAGTAGGACAAAACTCATTAAGATATTTAGATTTGGAGCACAGTTAAGTATGCCCTTATTATAATAAATAATATTCATATTTAGACAAAAGTAACATTTAAACTTTAGAAAAAAATTTCATATTTAATCCTTTTCAATTATTATGAACAGAGTAAGTTGATAATTATTTAAATTAAGATATTATCAATAAACTTTTGATTTTTCAAATCAATCATCATCAATTAAAAACATCTCACTTTTATTTCTACTATCTTTCCTTTATTTTAATGTCACTTTCTCTTTATTTTGTTTTCTTTTTCATTCTTCCAATAATGCAACCAAAGGCTTAAAGTTGAAGATAATAAATATTTTACCGATGTTGACCTTAGACGGCATGGCCTAATTTCACTTTCGGTGCATGCATGCTTCCACTTTCACTTAATTGCTTTAAGTTTCATCTTTTAATTCAAAACACCCAAATGCAAAAACCTTTTAAGAAAAATGTTTCATTAAAGAGAAAACTCCTTATTTTGAAGATGAAACTTTTTCAGAACTTTTTAATCAGGAGTGTGTTTTATAAACTAAATAAGTTAATTCTATATCATTTTATTTGTTTTGTTTTGAAATTTTAAATTAGATGTGATTTGTTTTGTTTTGAAATTTTAAATTAGATGAGTTTAGTGCGTGAATTTATTTTGCAAAACAATTATTTTACTAATGATATTTTTAAATATTATTTTGGTTATATCTAGCAAATAGTTGATAACTTAAATAAAAGCTACTTCTTCTTCTTTTCGGACGAGTTAAACTTACTAATTATATTAGAAAGTGTTCAGTGAAATTGGTGATATAATTGATTGATAAATGTAAAATAATATTGAAATATGTTTATATTTTGTATATTTTATAAACAAAATAGTAATTTAAATTTCTTGCCGTATCTTGAATAATAAAAAATTATCAAAATTATAAAAACAAACTCTTTTTTTCTTTATTTTAATTTATTTCATTTAATAAATATATACAAAATGAGAAATGAAACTAGAAAAGTTATTGTTGTATTTTTTAAGTGATAAATTACTTAAGGCTAATTTAAACATGAAATTTAAAAGTCATTATTTTTCCTTTTGAAAAGTTAGAAATTTTCATAAACCCTAGTTTTATTATTATTTTTTTTATCTTGAAAAAGGTCAAACAAACCTATATTCTTTCAAAATTTGTAATGGTCCAATTAAAACGTCACGCGGAACAATTATTAATTTATTGCTAAAAATTTCTACGCCAAGCTTTTAATTTTATTTTTTCATTAAATTAAATATGTCATTGATTAATTTGAAAAAAAAAATGTATTCAGGTTCACAGACACTTTTTTTTTAAATATGAAGTACAACAAGTCCACAACTTTGAACATACATCTTTGATCAAATACAAGTTTTATGATAGGTTAGGTTTAAAAAAAAAAATTAAAAAAAGTAAAAAAGTTAAACGACTTTATAAATATTTAATAAAAGGTAAATAAAAATAAATTATATAATTGAATATTCACTGTAAACAGAAACTAAACTCAGTTTTATTCCAATAGACAACAAGAGTTTGACGGAGGTTAATGATGATGTGCTTAACATTACGGGTGTAGAAATGCCACATGGAAACACAATCATTGGAATTTTCACCTATAATTAACACGTGGCGAGGAACGGAGTGAACACGGTAACACACCAAGCACGTGACCTTCCAGAAACTTCGGCGAAACTCGTGGCTGGAAATGGCGGAAGAATCTAGCGGCCAGCAGGAGGCCACGTGGCTACGCAACCACGTGGGTATCCTACGTGGCACCCTCATTCCACTGAAAATGATTCGTTCATTTTATACGTTGGCCACTCCGAAGAAACAAGCGAAGACACAAACAAACTCTGTTTCTCTTTCTCTCTCTCCAACAAGAAGAAAGCGCCAGAAAATAAAAGGGAAAAGAAAGAGTGTGTGTTGTTGACTCTTTTGGTAGTGGGAATTTGAGATTTTGGGAATGGGCATGAATAATGGCGAGGGAACTGAAGGAGGGGCATTGCAGAGGGTGCTTTACATGTGGGGTTACCTTCCCGGAGCTCTGCCGCAGAGGACGCCGCTCTTGACTCCCGTCGCTGTTAGGTATCCGCCGTGTAGTTACTCGTGGAATGATGTTTGCGGCGGCGGTTGTGGATTCGCTATTGCTATCTCTGGTGCCTTATCTTTTTCATTCCTTTAATTATATTTTGTTTCTTCCAAAATTTGTTTGGATTTGAAAATTAAGCAGGTTTGGGGGAAATTGTTGAACTCTATTGATGGAAGATTGGAGCAGAAACTCAATTTAGTTCAGCGGCTTGAGCTTCCTTGTCTAATTTTATTCTCATTGAAGTTTTTTTTTTTTTTTTCTTCTCTCGGTCTGTAGGGGAGTATGAGTGAACAGTGATTTTTGTATTTTTGTTTATAGTTTTATTAAATAAAGTATTGCGCTTTTGAACTTTGATGGGGTCTTATTTTGTTCGGTTGGTCAAATATGGTCAAACACTGAAATATAAGGAGGTGAATTAAGGAGGTTGTTTGGAGTTTTGTGAGGCTTTCATTACTGTTTTACTTGAGACAATTCATTGTTACTACCAATCTCTCGCCCCTCATCTCATGGAATGTGTTGTTGTTTTTCCCTGTGTTGTAAATTATTTAGGTGATAATAGTATTTGGGTTATGGCCTATCTCTCTTTCGGTTTCTTTCACCATTTTTTTTGTATCAAGGATTCATCATTACTCACGTGTTCTTCCTTAATCAGGCTCAGGGAAGCTCATCACGTGGGGCTCGACAGATGATTTAGGCCAAAGCTATGTGACTTCTGGCAAGCACGGGGTAATGCATAACTATTTATGGAATAGACCCTGACTTCTCTCTCTTATTATATCGTTTTGCTGTGTCAACAAACTAACATTTCTGGTTTATTTGTAAAGGAAACTCCAGAGCCTTTCCCTCTTCCAACTGAAGCCTCTATTGTAAAAGCTGCAGCAGGGTGGGCTCATTGTGTTGCTGTAACAGGTAAGGTGGATTTTCTTACTTTTCTTGCCTGATAGAAAAAGAAGAAGAAATGAGATGATGAGAGTGAAAGGAGAAGACTAAACTAAAATAGAACCTATAGTTTTGGTTTTCTAAAAGGCTTTTCATGTATCTATTATTTTAACAAGTAACACTTCCAAAATGAATTCAACAATATCATCCAACTGGAAAAGAGTATTTTTGTCTTGTACATTAATCAAGTTTCCTACAAATATGTTTTGCCACAGAACATGGAGAAGTTTATACGTGGGGATGGAAAGAATGTATACCCTCTGGGAGGGTATTTGGTGAACCGTCGACGGGGGTAAGTCTTGAAAAAGATGTAACAGGAAGGCATAGCCAATTATCGACAGAGCAAGGTATGTTTGACCTCTTTACAACAACAGCTTATGTACAGCTAGCTGTCCCTCCCAAGGAGTGGTCTAAGCAAGCCAAGGTGCTCCAAAGAAGGAGTGGGGGATATATGATAGAATCTTGCAACCCAAAAAGGAAAGAAGAAAAAAAAAAAAGCGTTTTGTGGTTTAGCCCTCTATGATGAACCCTCATTCCCTACCTGGATGTACTGCCTCCAGTTATCCCTCCCTGGGGGGGACCATGACCCTTGTTATTGGTGACTGATGTAGAGTTGTTTTGCAATAGTGAGCCCTCGTTCTCAAGGCTCAAGATCTACTGGAGGTACTGCCTCTAATAACAGTGGAGAAGAAACTACAAAGCGAAGAAGAGTATCTGCAGCAAAGCAAACAGCTGAAAGCTCGTCATCCACGGACAATAGTCTGACAGCGTTTCCATGTCTTGTCACACTAAATCCAGGAATAAGGATAGCTAGTGTTGCTGCCGGTGGACGCCATACACTTGCATTGTCAGGTACAGGACCTTGTAATGGACTAGTTTTAAACCTAAGTCTAAGATTTGTATGTTATTTTCTTCCCATTGTGTAACTTGGTTTGATTGATGCATCTTTGATGTTAAGAGGTATCATTGATTTTGGTTTTATGAGAGTTTCAGATACAGGACTGGTGTGGGCTTGGGGCTATGGAGGTGAAGGACAGCTTGGTTTGGGTTCAAGAATACGTATGGTATCCTCTCCTCATCTCGTTCCATGTATTGATTCTTCTTATTATGGTAAAGATAGATCTGCTACACTGGTTCGAGGAAGCATGGGTTCAGAGGGGCAAAGTTTTAGAGTTCCTGGAAGTTACATAAAGAGAATTGCCTGTGGAGGTCGACATAGTGCAGTAATTACAGGTACATATGTGTCAGTCTATTTAGCAACTCAGCTGGACCACCTGCACCTTAGTTCTTTGAAGAACCTAAAATGAAAATATCTACATGCTTTGTTTATAATGTTGCAATTTTCCTACCTGGTGTCAAAATTTGGTGCTTAGAAGGAGAAAACTAGTTTCTTAATGGATCGATGGACTGATTAGAATTGTATGATTTGACAAGGAGAAATAATATCTTAACATTAGATCCAAAAACTTGTGAAAATATTGATCTATAAATAGTGTTGTCTTTCTGGATACTAGATTAAGAGTTAGTTTTACTTATAAAAACTTTGTTTAGTAAGCTTGTTTTGTTTCCAGAAACTCTTTTTATGTTATCTTTGGTAAATTTGTTTGTACTAATATTGGATTATCTATCTTTTGAGTTGACAGATGCTGGAGCCTTGCTTACTTTTGGTTGGGGACTCTACGGACAGGTAAAATTTAAAGTGAACCGGGATACTATTTTTAACTACTGCAAGTTCATATTTTATTTGGCAATGTAAGATGAATTTGTAACTATATACTGTCACCAACATTCCCAATTTATTTTCATGGCTTCATAACTAAGGTTACTGATGTAGTGGGTATGTTATAGCAGATCGAACTTGCAGAGTTTTTCCTTAAATTTTGTCGGTGTTTATTGCAAATAAAATAAATGGTTCCTAAATCCTAATATTAGAAAATCCCATTCTGATGCAGTATTCTTGTCAGCGACTGAACTTAAATTCTCTCTCGTTCAGTTCTGCTTTTGCCTTTCATTTATTTTCATGATCTTATCAGATAATAGTGTAACCCCTTGATAATAAGGAGCGTCCCATGCACTGAGTTACCTCACTTTGCATGTCATATCACCAACATCCTATTGTTTATTTTGCTATCTAATACTTCTCTGGCACTGGGAAAAATGAAGTGCAACGTGACTTAAAATTTGTGCTTTGACTTGCCTTAGATTGTGGGAGTATTATTATTCCACATGAATCCAACTGAATTATGTGATACTCGGTTGAAATATATTCATCTGTGGCACTGTTTGGATACCATCACCCCTTAACCATTCTTAAGGATGAATCTGTAGGTAAAGTAGAATATGGTGGACAAAAGCAAGTAGATGTTGAAGATGTGGTTCACTCTAACAAGGGATTATTTATTCTATTCCTTTACAATATTTTATCTTTCTTGTCACCTCTTAGTCAATGCATGCTTAAGCTCATTATACTCTATTCATGTCATCTTGTTTTGGTCAAGTGTGGGCAAGGAACTACCGATGATGAACTAAGCCCAACTTGTGTATCTTCCTTATTGGGTATCCACATAGAGGGAGTTGCTGCTGGACTGTGGCATACAGTCTGTATATCTGCTGATGGTGATGTGTATGCATTTGGTGGTAATCAGTTTGGGCAGCTAGGAACTGGTACTGATCAAGCTGAGGTATGCTATAATTAGTGTCATCCCATAGATTCCCCACTCAGTTTGTCGCGAAAACAAAACATAATCACCCGATTATATCAATCACCAGTGTATGGTGATTGTACATTCGTCATAATATTGATGTCACTGAATGTTTTGACAGTTCTATTTGTTGAGGCAACCTGTGATTCAGTTTTTTAAGTATTAACTTCAATTTTGAAACAGATTCTACCAAGATTAGTGGATTCTCCGAGTTTGGAAAATATGCATGCAAAGATTATATCGTGTGGTGCTCGTCACACTGCTTTAGTAACAGGTATACCATCTTACGGGGACATGCTTATGTCATTTTAATAGCTGTCTAATCAGAGTTAGGCTTCCATTATTGAAGTCATTTAACACATCTCTAAACACTATATTAATCTGAATATGTGCTTGATATTTCTGAAGTAGATGAGCAGGGAGCACTTAAAATTTCCCCACTTGTTAATCATTCGTTCATGTTCCCAAAGTTTGGTTGAATGTCCTGTTACTAACACAACAATTGTGGAAAAAGTAGGCTGTAACATATATGTTTTGTCAAAAATGTAGAATGTCGATTCCAATGTGAAGGGATGTAAGGTAAAAAGATTCTTTAATTATGTGATGTCCATAAAGACAATGGTGCTAGTCAAACTGAATAATCTCGGGCAGGGTTTGTATTGAATGGGTTATATAATCTCTGTTTATTTTTACTTTTTGCATTAGTCACCAGGGCCTTATCCACAACTAATGTTTAATTTTTAATTTTATTGGCACTTCTAAAGACATACACATGTAAACTGGCATGTATATTCTTCATACATTTAATTAGTTTTCTTTCTTTCGTTTATTTTCTTCAAGAGGGTGGAAGAGTTTTCTGCTGGGGATGGAACAAATATGGACAGGTACTAATATCACACTACCACTTTTATTTTTAGTGTAGACTTGTGCTGGTATTAGCAACATTCTAAGTTGTGATTTCTGGGTGTGACAGCTTGGCCTTGGGGACGTGATTGACCGTAACGTTCCTTCTGAAGTCACCATTGAAGGCTGTGTTCCTAAAAATGTTGCTTGTGGCTGGTGGCATACTCTTCTCCTGGCCGAGTCCCCCACCTGATGTCATGGTTTATCCGAGGCTCTTGATCAAATTTTGTTAGTTAGCTTAGCGGTTCTTTTGAAAGGCAATGGTTAATGTACATAAAATAGTGGTATACTCTTCATACATGTGTGTATTGTTTCATGGTGTGCTACTTGTGAATAACCATGACTAGCTCTAGTATTTAACACCATCCAAAAGCGATAATATTGCTTGGAAAGAAGTATTATTGAGTCCTTTCCACCTATGTAACATTCTTAACCATTGTGTATATTATATTTTATTGTACAGACTATTCAGTATAGTTATATGCACTGGATGTTAGTATGCTGGCATGTAATTGTTGGATAGGTGTAAATGCAATCCTTTAAATCAATACATACATAAACCATATTTCACCCAACTCAACTTCCTTATTTTGTTATGGATCAATAGCTTCTTACTATACAGCATTTACTACCATTACACATTTACTGAATCAACTTTAGACCATTCAACCAGAGATATATTGATTACAAAAAGTAATTTTCTTGTTTAGGATCAAATCCCTTTATCATTAGAATCATGGAATCAAACTCAAATATTCCATTACGTCAAATTCACACTGATTTATTTTATCCCTTTTTGGCATGGACTCTTTCAACTTCTTCCAAGATTGCTGAAGACCACAGGAAGAGTGAAAGACTATCCTATGTAAGGACCACCTCTCCCATCCAAGGGTTTTTTTCTGAACCAAAATAAAACAGGCCTTTTCTTTTGTGTAAATAGCAAAAATAAGATGCAACATGAGGGATTAAGGTTATATATATTTCCAATTTTGTGTTTTTTTTTTATTATTCTTTTTGGTCGAGAACAAAACATAGTAATTAGGAATTATTCCATGAAAGCGAACCTGGGCCTAATAGTCAAATCAGTTCTCATAGAAGATGCTCTCAGATCCTTATTTCTGGTACTTCTCCAACTTCACAGTCAATGGCTTTAATAAGGTTGTCTTAGACCATTCAATGTGTTTTCACTATCATATTCATCCTTTGAGAATGATATATGATATGATATGGTATGGCTTGTGAAACAAAATTGCGGTTCCAAATTACAATTGGTCACTAATCACTAATCAACAAAATAACAATAACAAAATTTAAAAAGTGGAACTATCATTTTGTAGAGACCATAAAAACTCCTGTAGCCAAATAATTTGCCCTGAATGCTGAGTAGATGCTCCACCTTCCATTTTAGGTTGATAGAGGTTGGCAGTTATTGTATATTCCCCCATCATGAATTCAACCTAGTATTTAATCTTATCGTTGACATCACACTAAATCTTGATCATGCTTCACACTGGTTTTAGTAATTGCCTCTTAATCAAAATCAAGTAGGTGAGGTAGCTAGTATCAAACTCACTTTTGTTGAACAGAGTCTGTCAAAGAATCAAAACCTTTCCTTTAATGTACAGAAAAGCTTGTTAATAAATGTTCTTAAAAGCATTTATGAACATTGCAATCGTTCCTTTATATATAAATCGTGTACTTTTTTGAAACAATAATATTAGGCAGAATCACTATCTGTAGGAAAACTCTCACTTTGAATATTGGAATATTGAAACTCAAATTTAAAACATCTAGTTAAGTTTATGTAAACAAATAATTCTATTGTGCTCTTAAGAATGCAATTGTATTATATATTTGTTGTTTGGACTGTTTCATTAGAATAAAATGCAACCATTCAAAGAAGATACATTTGATCTATATGAAAACATTTGTTAAAAAGTTTATATCAGAAACAGATAATAACTAATATCATTAATATATTAATAATTATAGTTGAAATATTTAATTTATTGATTATTTAGTTAACATTTTTTATTTATTTAATATGAAGCAAATGGAGTGTCCAATTTCGGAAGTAATGCCCTGGCACTGAATTCACTACTGGCATATGGACCAAGTTATTTAAGTATAATAATATCAATGTTGGCTTTGTAACCAAAGCATTTTTAATAATACTCCATGCCAGCTTATCTGCGACAAATCTAGATATACTTTTTTTTAACAATTCTCATATTTTTAATATATTACAAATTATAATTCGTTCTTCGTTTTTATATAAAACATTTAATATTAATTTTCTGATTCATAATGTCAGATTTAATTATTTTTAAGCAGTTATGTTAAATTTGTAAATTGAGTATTAATAATCAATGTCCAAAACTGCTTGACCAGATCTAAGACTTATTATAGTGTCGAAGGAAATTCAAAATTCAACACGTTTAGTTAGGCCATTTGCGTGTAAATTAATTATCCCTTTCGAGAATTTGACTCCAATTTAAAGAAAAATTATAATAACACAAAAACAATTTAAATAAATTATGTGTTTCACATTGTCACACAGTCCCCGACGTTACAGTTCTTACCTCACTATAATTAAATTAATTCACATATCCATGTCAAAATATTTTATCTGAAAGGTAACACCAAAATATAACTTAGTACATGTACAAGATTTAATTTATAATTAACATTTTCTGAAAATAAAATTATTTATATGGAGTAGAAGAATATAACGTATGAGAAAAGAATAATTAAATAGATAAACTATTTATTTCTTGAGATAGGAAAGAGTAACCAACAATAATTTTATATAATTTAAATACTCTAAAGAATAGAAATTGACTATGTAACGCCTTTCTGGTGAGGAATTATTGCCTACTAAAATATATAAGCAAAATAAAAAAGTCAAGTTTTCTTAGAATCTAACAACTTTACTTTATTTACGTATTCAATAGTAATATAAAGAAAAATAAAATACCAATCAATATGAAATATTTACAAAACTTTGAATTTAAAAAATTTTCTTAACTGATATCAAGGTGGGCAAGTTCAGTATAAAATTAATAAAAATATCTTCTTACATAATAAATTTGAACCTTTTGAAATATTTTTTTTAAATTGTTTTTTTAACAAAATATTTTCAAAGAATTGTTACCAAACAAGAACCTTTGAAGGCTTGCTCTCACTCTTATTGTTATCTATGTAAATTCATAAAACTAAAATACGACATTTAACTAAAAGAGTGAGATAATAGTTTTTAAATAATATTATGCATTATTTGTGGTAATTTAAACATGTTTTACAAAGAAAAAAAAAAGAACAAAAACTGATTATATATATATATATATATATCAAACATGGATATATTTTTCTCAGAAAAGAAAAAAGAGATACAGAGTATCTATCGGGAATATGCCTGTTTGGCTACACTGAGTCTATAACCATGATTGTGAAATGTCAATTGTGAATTTACTTTGTTGCCCATAGTTGAGTAATTATTTCATAATGAATACTTAATTAATTAGTACTATAATGATAGTACCAACGGCCATTATTTATGAAAAGTATAATAATACTATATAAGATGGTTAATTCATGTTAAAGACAGTATTTCAAATAGAACAAAGAATATTTAAGGGGATATTTGTGAATTATGACGTCATAAAGTTAATATACCATGTGGTAAATTATGATAAGATAATATTCTAACTTAATATTTACATTTAATTTATCTTGAGATTAAAAAAAAAAAAAAGCGTTGAAAAAGAAAGGAAATTTCATGAGATGGTACAACAATAAATAATTATAGAAAAGAACAAAATGGTGAAGAAGGCACAAACTTTGGTAGCATGTAAACTACAGAGACAAAATAATAAGGAAGTAACACCTCACAGTTACAACAACATAAGAAGATTCAGAAAAAGTGGACAAATTCCGAAACAACGTAGCAAGCCACCGACACCCAAGAAAGAGAAAATCCACGCCCATAGGATAACCTTTTTTTATTAATAATTTTTTTTTAAAATTACGTGGAAACTTTATCCTATATTTAATGTTTTTTAAATTTTAATGTATATTTAATTAAGTTTTTTTAATATTAACGAGGTGGGCATGGCAACTTTCTTGGTTTTTAAAATAATTTAATTATGATAATTATTTAGTGATGATTGGTTAACGTTGTATGATAAATAAAATAAAAGAGAAAAAAAAGTGAGAAATAAGATAGAGTAGTTATAATTTACGGTTGGCGCGTGTGGGTGTTATATAAAGAGGGAGATGGAGGAGAAGGAATTGGGGGTTGTTCTTATTGGATTCATTCGTTGTGGATTCCGACTCGCCGCGTTGACTCGGTCCGGGTTGGAGTAGACTCAGTTCGCTTTTTCATTCTCGCCGATCCAAAGGTATTTCTCATTCAACCAATGCCATTGCCGTTTCTTCTGTTCTAATCAATCAATGCATGTTCTTTCCGAATTCCGATTGTTCAATCGCCACGTTCCTGCTCCTCATTTTTCTTTTTTTGTTTCTTTTGCTCTGCTTTTGATTTCCGTTACATATTTCAGTGTGTTACTCAGATCTGGTGCTGCTGTGTGTTGCGGAAGTCCCTGCTCTCTCTCTGTAGTTTTTTTTTTTTTTTTTTTTTGTTTTTTTTTTTATTTTTTTTTTTTTTTTTTTATTTTTTTTT
>Ga0209489_100583_pt1 | contig 70349 bp, 46 predicted proteins | sample SiratrowhiteBW_FD_187527 | JGI IMG/M metagenome (GOLD analysis project Ga0209489, IMG submission 187527) | Root nodule microbial communities of legume samples collected from California, USA - Siratro white BW (SPAdes) (version 2) | ecosystem: Host-associated > Plants > Roots > Nodule | place... | reverse complement strand
CCCAGGGGCTAAGAGGAAAAAAAAAAAAAAAACACAAATACTTCATCAGTACAAAATTAGTTATTTTTAGAATTAATTTTGAAATAAAATGTTTATGTCTGAATATTTATATTTAAAGAACAAACAAAAAGTGTATAAAATATGCAAGTTCCAAATTATTCAAACTCCCCTCAAGTCAAAATCAAGTACCAAACCCTCACTTTTTTAGCTAGAGATAAAATATGTCAACAATTAACCAAAACCTAAAATCACATTAATGTGTTTGAAAAATCATTTAAAACATTTTTACTTTCAGTTAATCATATTTGAAACCAAAAAAAATCACTTAAAAATATGAAACTCATAAGAAATTTGGAAGAAAACACGTTATTACCCAAGGTGAAACCAAAAAAACCATACGATACAAATTCCAAAGTTGCTTACCACATTGCCTTGTTGCATTAGCAAAAGTTGAGCAAAGACAAAGCGAGCCTTCTGTATCAGTGTCAAAGCCACATGCCCCACCAGATTTTCTGCAACTTTCACATCCAGTATCTGGCACACTGAAAGAGAGCTTGATCCCATAAACCCAGTCCAAAGGGCCAACACCCTTCAAATTTTCCGTGTTAATCACACTTGTATAGTGCGTGCAGTCCAAGATGTTCATGCTCATGAACTTCACAGTGCCGTAAGTGGTGAAGCAACACGGTGGGGAACTGTTGGTCAGCAAATGGAAGACCCTGAAGGCATTGCAGGCCCCATAAAGCTCATCACACGTGTGGCCCTCGAAGTTGAAGCAGAGATACTTGTAATGGTTCAGAACAGGAGAGTCTATGGAGCAGTTGAGCAGCACGAAAAGTGTGTCCTGTGATGGAGGGATTATGGCGGATTGAATATCGGTCATTTGGAAGTCGTGGTGTGGTTGCAGAATGGAGCAAGTGGACATTGCAGGGTCGTAGACTACCATGGAGTTTTTTTCATAGTCAATGGATTGGACCTTGTAAGAGCCTGAAGGGGTTTGAAAGAACAAGTCGGTGCTGCAGTTTAGCATGTGTCTGAACTGGGGTGCACCACACCCATCTTCTAGGCCAAAGGGGTAGTTTATGGGAATGCTGCCACATGAGGTTTTGCAAGGGGAGAGTGTGAGACTGGGAATGGCTTGGAGTTGTAATAAGAATAATGTTAGTGCAGGAAGTTTGAAGAGGGTGAATGGTTTTGCTGAAATCTTCATGTGCATAACACTAGCAAGATAACAGTGAGATGAAACCTATGGTAGAAGTGTTTGTGTTGGATTGGAGGAAGGAGAAAAGGTAGTGACTTTGGAATGCTGAGAAAAAAGTGTACAAATGACCGTAATTTACTCGCGTAAGTTTGAATGGCTTTTTGAACGTTGGACACAGGCTGGTGATGGGATCCACATGTTGAAAAAAATGAACAAAAGTGAAGCAGTTTTGCTAGGTTATTTGTGAATAGTCTTTTAGCTCCATCGGAATGCGTGGTTGTTCAATTATTATACTACGCGTATGCACTGCAAAAGCTTGTGCCACCAATATAAAAAACCTATCTAAAATGAAAAATAAATTTGAGATTGAACTAAACCTCACAGGACCAAATTTACCATGTGAAATGAGTACTGAAATTGGCAGTACCACAGTGGACATCGACCACTGTGCTGCAGTGCGGGTTTTGGCTTTTTTGATCCGGTTTCAGTTGAACAGAACAGCAAAGTTTAAAGCTGGCTCATATGCTGTTTTATGTTAACGGAAAAGTGACTTTAATTTGACACTGTTATTTATGGAGTGTTTGAACTAGGATGTTTATCTTCAATGGTACTTCTATTGATAACCATCGGTTTCAATTATGGACTAGTCCGAGACCACCTTTTACAAATCCTTCTGATAGAAAAAAGTTCTGATAAATGAGACTTTTGTGGTGATGGGTAGGCACTGGTGTTTGGCAAAGGCTGGGTGAAATATTTTGGCAGAAGATGTTCAAATTATTTATTACTAGAACTTGGAGATAGACATTGATATTTGCAGAGAATCCAACACACTTTGCACTTCCCAATTCTCGGCGAACAACATATATATACATTGATATGGAAAACAAATTCTCCTATTAACATATTAGAGATAAACAAATTAAAGCTGCAAATTTATTAATTCGATAAAGAAAATTTGGCACCTTATGCCATGCGTTCCCACAATATGTAATAGCGCTGGAGGCTTCACATCTTTGAATCAACTGCAGAAGCTTAGAAGACGATGCAGAGGCTTCGAATTTTCAAACTGTCATTTTTTTTTTTTCTATTTGTCAAAGGAAAGGACCAATGTATATTGCCAGCGATATAATATTTCTGTTTGGAGTAACTTTAGAAAGAAGTTTTTTGTGTGTAATTATTCAATTTGACATATATGGAGCTCAACCAATTTTTACAAATAAAAGTACATGTATTACGTTCATCTAAAAAATGTTGCATTCAATTTTTGTGCCCATTTTTAATGATTTACAAATTCCAAGCATTCATATTGGAAAAATAAATAAAAAACATTAACCGATTGCATAATAATATTGTTTTAGATATAAAAATAAATTGTTAAAAAATAAAATTACTTACTTTCCATGCAGTCAAAGTTTTCAATGGAGTTAATCACTGCTTCTATCATGATTGACACATCTCTATGGTTAAAAAAAATTATTTTATATTAAGATAATTTTAAAAAAACTTTAAACATAAAGCATCTTTAATCCAAAACTATAAATTATGTAGTTATTTATAGATTTGTTCTTTAAAATGTTAAACATGGGGATGTAGATCAAATGGTAGAGCGCTCGCTTTGCATGCGAGAGGCACGGGGTTCGATCCCCTGCATCTCTAATTTTTTTTTTCCTTCTGCTTTTGGAAAGTCAACAACATTCTTTTTGTTTCCTCTTATCTCGAAAAGGCGGAATCTGCCGTATAAAATGCAGACACATTCCCGCCAATTTGCAAACGGGTGCACAAAACTAGGGTTTCTGTTCGAGAACTGTGAAGCACCATCAGCTGCATTCACCATGGCGGATGGCCTCACTCAGATCGCTCACTTGCTCAACAGCACCCTCAGCCCCGACGCCGCCGCCGTACGCGCCGCCACCGACTTGCTCGACCGCCTCTCCACCAATCCGCACTTCCCTTTCCGCCTCCTCACCCTCTCCACCGGTATTAATTTCATTTCCCTATTCAACTACTCCATCCGGAGAGAAAACAATCGTGACGGTTCTCGTTTTGTGTTCCGCGAACAGGAGAAGGAAATCAAGGCCAGAAAATTGCCGCTGCTACCTACCTCAAAAATCTCACTCGCCGTAATGTCAATATCTCGGGCGAAAAGCCTTCGAACGTGAGCAAGGAGTTTAAGGAGCAGCTGATGCAGGTGCTGCTTCAAGTCGAGTTCTCTGTTCTCAAGATTCTGGTTGAAGTGGTATGCCTATAGTCATTTTCGCTTTTCAACTGCTTGTGAACTGTGTTCTTGTTTCTATTTATGTGTGTATATATGTGTGTTCTTATGTATGTATATGTATATTTGAATCTGACTGATGAGTGATTATGTGCCTGCAGTTCCGCCCCATTGTGATAGCTGATTTTGTTAAGCAGAATTTGTGGCCCGAGCTTGTGCCTAATTTGCAGTCTGCTATTCAGAATAGTCATCTTATCTGCGGTTCAAACACTAAATGGAATAGTGTAAATGCACTTATTGTTCTCCATGCTCTTCTTAGACCCTTCCAGGTATTCAAATTTTACAGTATGTGGTTATGAGTATTTGAAATTTCTGTTATTTGTTGTAGTTTTGTGATATTCTGATTCTGTATTAAAGGAATGCTGGTCACTGATAATTTGTTCTACTTGTTGAGCTGATGTATAAAGGAGGGAAAATAACTTGTCACTGATTTGTGTCTTGCATTGTACGACCTTGAGTTTACACGTGCTTTTCTCTAGTTGATTTTTTGCCTGGTTCGTGTGGTCTTAAATTCATTTGGAATCTTTGCCAGTTTTGTTCTCTGAAACATTTTATTTTCAACATGCCTTTGTTGTTAGAAAGAATTTTTTTATTCTCCTGTGCATCTGTCTCCTGGTTAGCCACACTCTGAACTTTAGGATTGCACTTGTTTGTTTCTATAATAACACTTTAGCTCTCTTTGTTTTTGTATAAACTTTGTATGTAATGTGATGCATGTTCAATGGCTTATGGAAATTCAAATTTTTCAACTGTAAGTGGAGAAGATAAATGGTGGGCTTTGGTTGCTTTTCTTATGTTCAAATTCACTCCTTATCTTGCAGTATTTTTTGAATCCTAAAGTAGCTAAGGAGCCAGTACCGCCACAGTTGGAGCTTATATCCAAAGAAATTCTTGTGCCCTTGCTTGCTGTTTTCCATCAATTTGTTGAAAAGGTGTTGTCTTCTTATTGTTCGCGGTATTCACCTTTTTGCATGAGTTTCACTTCTGAGTGATATAATGATGCTTGGATCAGGCTTTAGCAACCCATGCCAGAGCGGAAAAAGAAACTGAGAAAGTCCTTCTCACTATATGCAAATGCCTACATTATGCAGTAAGTATTGACTTACAAAAGTCTATACATTAGTTATTTTCTGCATGAATGTAGAAATATTCAATCACGGTGGAGCTAAGCCTATTAAATGTTATTATCTAAATGGCATTCTTCAGTAACCTTCTGGCTGTATTGATTGTGATGCCTGTACTCTTGTGGTGTGACTTTGCTATTAAATTCTGATAAGTCTGCTGCAAATCTAAAAGTTGGCCTTTGATGCTATGAGTTTTTGGCTTGTCCGCTTCAAGTGGAATTTGAGGACCTGATGGTAACTTGTCTCAATTTGATTGCACACTGACAATTTCTTTTATTTATAATGAAAATTCAAGTGTGCAAGAGAGACAGATCCATGATTCTCATCCAGTACTGTACTTGTTTGAAGAGAATTTGGTTCTTTCAGTGAAAAGGAAAATTTCAGCAAATGTGGCACATTATTTTTTTTTCGTTTTACTAGTTTTTATTTAGTCCAAGACTTTAGACTTAATTTTTTTTCCCTGTTCTTAACATGCTTAAATTTTTTTTGGTACCGCTATTTTATATCCTTTTTAAATTGATGTTTCATTTTCCTTTTACTTGACATTTCTATTTGTAGGTGAAGTCCTACATGCCATCGACATTGGCTCCTCTACTGCCTTCATTCTGCCGGGACCTAATGAGCATTTTGAGTTCTCTGAGCTTTGATTCTGCCGTCAATCAAGATGATGAGTATTTGACAAGATTGAAGACTGGAAAAAGAAGTCTGCTTATTTTCTCTGCCCTTGTCACCCGGCACAGGAAACATTCTGACAAGTAATATGGTTCATAAAGTGTTTTTTAATTGAATATAAGCCTTTTTTGTTATTATATATTTAAACACATGCCCCTCATTTTCAGGTTGATGCCAGAAATTATTAACTGTGTTTTAAACATAGTCAAGTTTAGCAAAAATACCAGTGTAAGATATTTTCATTAATTATTATACTTAATAACTGGTTAGTTGACCTGAACAAGGTTATGATTTCTAATTTAGCTCTTCGTCTGCCAGAATTCTAAAATACTTAAACTTTTGTCTGCTTAGCATTGTATTTATTTTCCAAACTGCTTCAAAGTCTTTGTTTATCTTTAACTTGATTCTGGACTTATGTTACCTTGATATTTATTGTTATATTTCCTCATATTTTGGGCATTCCAAAATTTGAACTGTTATGTTCCTTTTGCAGCAACTTCCTTTCTTGTCAGAGAGACTTATGTCCCTAGGTTTTGATGTAATTTCAAATATACTAGAGACAGGGCCGGTATGTTTTCTGCTTTTTTTTTTTTTTTTTTTTTTTTTTTTTCTAGTTTCAAATTGTCAGAATGCTGAAATATGTAAATTTTTTAGTGAGCATATTCTTCAAAATATAAATCTTTGATGTGGTTCCATTTAATTTTGTGCAGGGATGGCGGTTAGTTTCTCCACATTTTACAACTCTATTGGAATCTGCAATATTTCCCGCATTAGTAATGAATGATAAGGTCAGAATTTATTTTAAAAAAATAACATGCATAGTTTTTTTGGTATAAGTGGAATAAATTAGTCAAAAACTGCTTATTATATATTTTTCTTGTTAATTTCTTATGGAAATGTTGATGCATAGGACATGTCAGAGTGGGAAGAAGACCCAGATGAGTATATACGGAAGAATCTTCCTTCAGATATAGTATGAAAATTGATCTGTTTGTCTTTTGTTTTCTTAATGTTTAGATATATCTGACCTGAATTTATATTAGGATGAAATTTGTGGATGGAGAGAGGATTTATTCACAGCCAGAAAAAGTGCAGTAAACTTACTTGGTGTTATTTCGATGTCAAAGGTTATTATTTGATAAAGATTGATTAATCTATGGCTTAGTTATTACCATGGTTCATTTTTGTCATTAATGTCTGCAGGGTCCACCGATGGAGACTGCCACAGACAATTTGTCAGCTTCATCCAAGCGTAAAAAAGGTCAAAAGAACAAAAAAAGCAATCAACGCCGCTCTATGGGGGAGTTATTGGTGCTTCCATTTTTGTCCAAGTTTCCCATTCCTTCTGATTCCAATTTGTCTCAGAAAATATTGAATGAGTGAGTTTTATGTATGCTTCACCTGTTAAGTAAATTCAATTTATATTTTTAAGATCGGTGATCTGATCTACTATAATACTCTGTTAATTTTTTAGTATGTTTTTGCAAGCCTATTGACAAAGCAATAATATAATTCGCAGCATGAGTATGTATGTCCTTTCTTTTTGAATCAGCATCAAAAGGATATAGCTGAACTTGGTTCTTGTTTGATGTAACTTTTTGTTGATTAAATAATTGCTTTCAGAAGCTGCCAAAATAATAAATTATTTTCACAGATCAAGTTAATTTAATCAAACATGAGGCTAATCAATTGTGTTTATAGCTATAATCAATTTGTTTTGATAATGCCTTTCGCTTTTTTTTTTTTTTTCAAAAGAACTTTGCTCTTGATTAAAGAGGACTAGGTTCTTTCTTGTGTAGCTATCCTTATTCTATAGTAGGCTAATTTCCTTTCTTTATGACTTTTTCTGCATTCTCTTGTTACATCTTGAACTATGGCAGTTACTTTGGCGTTCTTATGGCATATGGGGGCCTGCAAGATGTGAGGACATTTCTTCTTTGTTCAACTATTCATCATTTTTTCTATTATAATTTACAAAAAGGAGTTATAAATTCTATAATTTCTTGTACAGTTTTTGAGGGAGCAAGAACCTGAATTTGTAACAACCCTTCTTCGAACACGGGTCTTGCCACTGTACACTGTAGCTGTGTCCGTACCATTCCTTGTTGCAAGTGCAAACTGGATACTTGGAGAACTAGGCGCCTGTCTACCTGAAGTAAGACAAAATGTCAATTAATCTATGATAACTCAAGAAAAAATTTATATTCGAATTGCTTATCAATATACTTTCATGTTACTGTATTGACAAAATACTTTCAACAGTTAGTTTATCCGAAGTTGTTTTGTCTTTTCAGGAGATGTGTACTGATGTGTATTCTCTGTTGCTTATGGCATTGGTCATGCCAGATAGTCAGGGCCCTTCTTGCTATCCAGTGCGGGTTTCTGCTGCTGGGGCAATTACCACACTACTTGATGTGAGCTTTTAGTTCTCTGATTTGTTTTGGACTGGAATGTTCTTACACTTTTCTCTTTCACTATTTTTAGTTCCTGTCTTCTTTTTCAGAATGACTACATGCCACCCGACTTTCTACCCATTATCCAAGTAATAGTCGGTAGCATTGGAAAGGATGAGATCGAGAGTGAGAGCGAGAGTTCCATCTTATTTCAGCTTCTCAGTTCTATTATGGAAGCTGGAGATGAAAAAGTTGCAGTCCATATCCCACATATTGTGCCCTCGATAGTGGGTTCAGTCTCAAAATGGTTAGCTGTCAGCCTGGAGCCGTGGCCTCAAGTATGCTGATCTTTCTTGCTTATTTATTGGTTAATGATCAATTCTATTTGATTCACCAGACAAATCCAAGACATAATAACATTAAATCTGGATATGCTAAATATGTATAACACTGAAGGTTTGTTGAAATTTTTTGACAAGAATCCTTATGGTTTTCGGGATTGGAAGTTTTAATGATTTGAGTTGGATGAAATTGAACACTTACCCTGTTATCTGCTAAATTGAAACACTGCTCCTATTTGTATGCTGTAGATTGTTTCTATAGCAAAATATATAGTCACTCATGCCTTTATCTGCTGTTCCCAATATAATATTTTCTTCCAGGATAACATTGAGTACAATGTTTTTTGTGTCTATGGTGATGCTTTGCCTTAATTGCTGAGTATTTTTTTCTTGATTGCTTTGTTTGAGGACGACATATACGTTTCTTGCTTTGAAGTTGAGTGATTAGGCTACACATGTGCTACTTTTGATCTGTTTATGTATGTACAATAGGTGGTTGAACGTGCAATTGCTGCTCTGGCAGTTATGGGTCAGACTTGGGAAAATTCGAGGCCTGAAGAATCTGAGTCTCTTGATAAATGGACCATGGATCACGTGACAATTGCTAGAGCTTTTGCTGCACTCTTGCAGCAGGCTTGGCTTACCCCTCTAAACACATTGGTTAACTCGAGTTCCTTTCTAAATTGAACTTTGATTTTCTTTACTTTATGTGCCCAAGGCAAAGCCAAAAAGAGGATTTGAATGGGTTTGATGAAACTGTGATTTGATTGTCTATCTTGTGACATTGTATTTTTTTATTTTAATCTCTAATGTTTTCAGTGATAACAATGGTAGTCTGTCTTACTACATGCACCTTTTCTAATTTAGATTTTTTTCATTACTAATATACTTTTGAGTATATTTGCTTATATACATGTGAGTGTTTGTGCTGATTAGACCCGCTCCTTGCTTTATGGTTTGTCTATCAGTTAATAATTTACTCTCCTTAAGTCTTTTACATTATATTAGAATACGACTAAATATGTTTTTAGTCACGGAAATGCTTTTTGTTCCTGAAATAAATTGTTTCTTTTGGTTCCTCAGTTATGACAATGTAATATTTCCTTATTTCCTTAAATGAGTGATCTAAAAGGGGAGATGTTATGTGAAGGATAAGGACTACATTTGACACATTTCCATAAGTGCTGGATTAAATTTAAAATGACAATTCTTCTTTTTACTGACAAAATGAATATTGCATTGTTTACAATATTTAACCCTATTAATATATATTGTTCTTTTAAAAATTTTCGTACGTTTTCCTCAATTTGATTAGGATCAACAAGACCAGGAAGCTCCCCCCTCATCATGCATAGAAAATTTGTCAACTTTGCTACAGTCTGTGTTGCTATCTATTGATGGAAATCACATGATTCAAGAGCTCAAAGTATCAGAGCTGGTGTCAGTTTGGGCTGAAATTATTGCAGAGTGGCATGCATGGGAGGAATCAGAGGATTTATCAATTTTTGAGGTGATTAAGGAAATTGTAAATATAGATCGCAGACATAGGCTGAACAACTTTATAGTAAAACATATGCCACCCCCTCCAGCTCCACCTGTTCCTGAACGTTCAATTCTAGAAGGCATTGGGGCTTTCATCACTGAGGCAATTAAGCAATATCCTTCTGCAACATTTAGAGCTTGCTCGTGTGTCCATTTATTACTAAATTGTCCAACCTATTCACCTGAAACTGAAGGTGTTAGGCAGTCATTAGCTATTGCTTTTAGTCAAGCAGCCTTCTCTCGCGTCATAGAGGTTCAAAGCACGCCCAGTGCCCTTTGGAAGCCCTTATTGCTTGCGATATCTTCATGTTATTTGTGTTATCCTGATATTGTAGAAGGTATCCTGGAAAAGGGTAAACATGGAGGCATCACAATTTGGGCTTCTGCTCTGTGCCATATATCCAGTACGTCTTCTGAGCCTGGTCTGACTGCAGAGTCTGAGATGAAGTTAACTGGTAAATAGTGGCTTTCAACCATTACTAAATTTACATAATGTTTGTTTTTCCTTTTCCTAAGTAATACTCTACCCTGGCTATTCATTTATTTAATTGTCTTTATTATTGCATGCTTTCTTCATTATTTACCTTCTAAAATTGTCTTAAGCAATTTATCACAATGCCATTGTATTGTTTGTGCTGGAACTCGAAGTGATGATAGCTGTAAAGCGAAATCTTACTAATAACGAAAACCTGCATAATTCTTGATTGTACTTGTGTTTTTAACTCATGATTGAATTTTCAACTATATATTGTTTTGAGGCTACTGTTTATCGGAGTTTTAAGTTCTAACAGTCAGAGCAACACAGTCAAACAGTTGAAACTGTTTTTCTGACAAACTTTTGTTAATTCTTTCTTGATGAAATTTAGTGTTGACATTGGCCCGATTGATTGAGCAACTTCTCAAACAAGGGAAGTCAGGAGATGAAACGCAGAATTGCTTTGCTTCACTGTTGGATGTATCCATACGATTGAAAGAAGCACGTGATGGGAAAGATGAGCATGGATCCGATGATGCTGAAGATGACAGTGACAATGATGAGGATGAGGATGAGGATGATGACACTGACAATGATGATTATGACGAGGTTGGTTGGTGTTTGGAGTGCTTTCACACGAGAAAATGCTTGCAACACATAACATACGTTTTCTATCATAATCTTACTATTTGAAATTTGTAGAAATCAGAAAATTGTATGGGTGTCACTCCATATTTAATAAACCTCACTCATGATTTTGTTCAATAAGTTTTTCCCAATATGGGATAGTGTGTTGCTAGCACTCCTCGTGTATCTCATTTTTTTAGTATTATTCGTACTTCATAGCATATCAATGTGTATCTCTTTTTGCCTACAGGTGATTGACATGTTCTCTTCCTCATTTTTCTTTTTTTTTGGTTGGTTGGTTTGTTTCAATAGGACTCTGGGACCGAGGAATATGAAGAAACAGAAGAAGAATTTCTTAATAGGTATGCTAAAGCTGCTGAGGCATTGGAAAATGGTTCAGCTATTGAAGAGGGGGATGATGAAGACCAGGAATTGGAGCTGGAAATAGGTAATCCTTTTCTGTATATGCTTATGTGAATATGTGCTTAATCTACTTTTTATTAAATATGAATCACCGTTAAAACACTCCAATTTATTCATAAATATGGTCATTGCATCATTATAATTAATCTGGATTTTTTTGAGGCGGTTGCATCACAGTGGTGAAGAACAATTTATTCATAAAAATCGTTGTCAGAAATTAAGTTCACAAATCTCATTGGCAAATATCCCTATACCCACGGGTATCACCCTGAACCAACCCGGAGATATCCGCTCGGGCTGGGCACGGGAATTATCTGATTTTTTTAACGGGTGACTGTGGGCCCATAACTTATATAAATATTAAAAGTTTAATAGTTAAATTATTTAAATTATAAAATAATTCATAGCAAACATAAAATTGTAAATTTAACTAACAATAAAATATAACTGTTAACTTTTGTCTTTTATTATTTTTCTTGTATTAGTTGAATTAAAATATAATTAAGCACTACATATATAAATTATTTAAAATGGAAGTGTGAATTAAAATTGTAAAAAAGTGTTACGGGTCTTGCGCAGATTTACTTAAATATGAAAAAACTTGACGGAAATGAAGATGCATATTAAAATCTTACACTCGTCTCTTGTAAACTGCTCCCCTTCTGTGGGAAGGGGGGTGGTGGGTTTAGCTAAGCTGCTGTCAACCAAACTCGACATATCTTGACTACCTTGATGCAGCTTTATTTGCTATCTGTGTTTCCCTGTTGTAGTTTAGGCTGCTTATTCACAATCTAATCATAAATGGAAATTTTACTGTTTTTAATCCATCGTCTGTTGTCATGATCCGAATACAGGTCAATTAGTGGACATTGATGAACAAATGGTAATATTATCCTTGATAGACAAGTACCATCATGTGCTCATACGAGGACTGGTTTTGCCATCGGAGCTCGTCGTTAATTTTCTGAATGCCTTCCCCGTGTACGGTTCTTACTTCAATCAATACAGATAGTCATCGTTTGTTTACGTTGTGTGTAAATGGGAAATTTAATTTACAAAAAGTCGGGGATTTGAAATGTGTGTACAAAGGAAAGATTTTGTTTTTTTCATTTTTGGGGTAGGGGTGTTTTGGAAATATCTAGTTGCTATTCGTTCGTTGATTAGTACTGTGTAATTATTCTTTTAATCAGAGTTGAGGCAGCATGAAAATGTATACTGGTGAACAAGTGTCCAGATTTGAGTGGTTAATGATTTCTGTAGTGTGATGGTTGTTGTGTCAAAGGAATTGGATCCTCTAGAGTTTAAAATCAATCTGCAATTGTGATGCAATGTAGAGAAGTTTTGAAAACAAAAGATTTGTGATTTTTGTAACTTTAAAATTAGCAGTTATTATATAGACATTAATATTTAACTGTATGATTATATGTTAACATTACTAATTGTGTTAATTTATTAGTGTCACATGTTTATATACCCGTAAATATTTGATTATGATTACATGCCAATATTATTCAGTTTACAAACAGTAGAGCTATTTTTAATTTCATGAATAAATTACCATATTTATTAAATATTGAAGATTTTTTGTTTTTTAAATTGTAGGTGTTAATTTCCATGTGATCAATTTCAAAGGCATTAGACAATTATTTAAATCAAATCAAAAGCATGCTTTATTTTAATGAGAAAAAAGAGAAAATAGTTTCAAGGTTTTAGATTCAGAGTTATAATTAACTTCAAAGAATCTTAATCCATGAATGTAAAATCTGCCCTTATTGCCCTGCTCTTGCAAGTCCATCTTCGCACGCTATTAACCTATTTTTCTGAAATTGGTGGATATAAGAAAGTTATCTTTTTAGACAATCTAACTTTGGAATAGCAATTTCAGTTACTTTCCTTAATATTTTTATTCTTCAATTTATTAATTAACCGATAGAAGATTAGCGCCAGAGTTCCCATTCCCATTACTTCATTTTTCATGTATTATTTAACTTCTAAGTTAATGCGCTTAAAAATAGTAATTACACGAATCGGTATGAAATGAATTTCTGTAATAATTTTTATTATGAGAATTATTATTTCTTAATTTAATTTTCCAATACTTATTAAATGAGTAAATAGCATTTTATTGAAATCACTTAGCGCATTAATAATATTTCAACATAGCGATCACATTTCAAAAAAAAAAAAAGGTTGTATATCATCGATAAATGAAAATTCACCGAAGCACACGTCAGAAAACCCTATCAAATAAAATCGAAGTTTAAAATATAAGGAGTACATTCAGCTGTATAATATCACCATATAAGTTAAAATGTTAGAATTATTTAGTTACAAACCTTTGGTAATTTTTTTTTTTTTTACTTAAATAACTTTTAGTTCCCATAGGCTTATATTTGGTTCCCGACGAATTCTTACGCACATTCTGCATTTTCATAAGTTTTAAAAATATCAAAATTATTCCTCTTTCAAATGAAGAAAAGGACCTTGTGATATTTGAAATACAAAATAAACGTTTGAACAGTATCATACTGTTAGAGTATGCATACACTGTGAAATTTTTTTGTAATTATTCGTAGATGGAGCCATATTTTAAAGTTTATAAGTGGATTAAACGGTGGAAAGCTTCTTGAACTTGTGGAAAATGTTGATCAACGACGAAGAACGACGGGGAGGTAACATTTTTGGATTTCGGTATATTTTTGTCGATAGGTAGATCACCCGGATGAAAGTCATCCGATTTAGAAATTTTTTGAAGTTGTAAACTGGATGGATGACCATCCGATTTGTAAATTGTAAACCGGATGCAAAATGGGGGAGGTGGCATCCTATGTACAAATTACAAATCGGATGACCATCCATCCGATTTACAATTATTAAGTGAATTTATATACTGGATGGCAATGGGGTGGGTCCATTCGGTTTACAAAATTGCAAACTGGATGGACTCACCCCACTGGCCATCTGATTTACAAAATCACCTAATAATTGTAAACCGGATGACATTCATCCGGTTTATAATATTTGTTAATCTTTTTTTTTTGTGCTGAGATGGTCTGCATGTAACCATATTGTCGCAGCACACGATCAGGAACATGCATCTGGATGGTATTACCTAATCGGATAAAATCACAAAACAATGAAATCGGCTCATATGGAGCCCAGATGACATCAGATGCAGTAAGTCCATCTAACTGTCCTCTCACATCAGTCAACCTAGAGGGACGTCGGCTAACCACATATCGAGAAGCCCTTGGGAGTACCTCGTTATAACTCTGGTTAATATCCCGATTTCCCATAGATGGTAAGTGCTCATATATCCATGCCTGTCAACAATAAAAAAAGTTACAAGTAATCAAGCTAAACTTCTTAATTAACTAAGGCTTAACATTTACCTGTAAGAGGGTAATAAAAATTCTCAACTGTTTGATTCCAGCTAGAGAAGCATCTCCTAGCTTCTCATAAATATAAGCTAAAGCACCTGCTCCCAAACTGTAACCACCACACATAGAAAGGTCGCGAAATAATGGCAAATAACGTACTTTCACATATGTGACACTTTAATATGCAAAAATTGTGCATCCAACTAGATGCATCAAATACGCCCTTGCAGCAAACTCCCATTGTTGCTTCACATAACAAACCTCATAACGATATCTCAACCAACTCAACTTAACAACATTGGCACGACACTCGCGCAACTCGGCATTAGCAGGGCCTTCTTCAACACCTAACAACTCCAACAACAGAACACGTGCTTCATTGTTGTCTACCTATCAAAGATCAGAAACTGACCAACAGTGGCAGGTGAAGAAGAGAGGACACGTCGTCCAAAGTAATAAACATCTCACCAAACGACAAATGAAATGTATTGGTGTCCCTGTGCTATCTCTCAACAAATCCACATAAGAGGCCCTTGTCCGCGACCTCGTAGCAAATGTTGTATAGAGGCAACAATCCACAGTTAACAATCAAAGCAAAAACCTCACTACGGGGAAGACCAAGGTTGTTCACCTTTCTTCCATGGGAGACCAATTTTAGGACTCCCCAATCCTAATCATAAAAGAACAAACGATATAAAAAAGTTCATATATTAAATGTAATATCAAAATAAGAAATACATAAAACAAAATCTTACCTCTCCCTGTCATAATCTGAGTATTACGTGGTGATTATAACTTACCAAAAGGAAGAAATCAGATGGTCTCCCAGGATAACCTACAACCTTACCAGCATTAGGAAAACCAGCAGGAGCAACAAGAGCATCAACAACATCAGCAACATCAGCACCACCAGTAGGAGCACTAGATGAAGCACCACATCACCTCTGCAAACTTTTGTTGTAGGCCTTCTTCGCCCTTCAACCTGGGAACTACCTCCTCTGGTCCTAGCCATAATTGTGACAGTACACAATTAGTATTTAAATAATTGGTAAAAAAATAAATAAAAAAAATAAACCAGATGCCTCTCATCCGGTTTACATTTTCGAAAAAAATTATAAATCGGGTGCGGGGCATCCGGTTCATACCAACTTCGTCTTCTCCGACATAGATTCACCGTCGATGACAACCTAAACATCAAATTAACTACTCTAATCATCAATATCACTCATTAATTGCTAATTAACATTGAAAATTTCTTACCTTCCACTTGTTTGAAGCTTTAACTCAGATTGAAGCAACTTCTCCTCCAAACTCTGCGATTCCGAGTTCCACAATCTCACCCACACACACAAAATGCTTTTCTTAACGGATTGTTGACAGTGAAGATGAAATATAGATGAACCAGATGCTAGAGAATCAGAACCAAAGCAAACGAAAACTGAAGCAGATGCAAGATTGGAAGAACGAAGCAGACAAATGAAGAATGAAACAGACTGATTAAGGAGGTGAAGAAAGTAAAAGTTTTTTTTTGTCTTTTTCTATTTATCATTTTAAGAGCATATTTGTATTTTTTCGTAGCCTATGGAAGTGCATGACGATAGTACTAAGGTGGAGAAAGAATTCGTCATGGTTCCTGCTGTTTCCAAGTCCATAGGCCTTTATATTTGGTTCCCTATCGTTAATTAATTTAAGAATAATTTATTTATTTATTTATTTACTAAATGACATACTTTCAAATTGTGTTATGACACAAATAAAGCACCGAAAAACATGTAGTATTAATTTGTAGTGTTTTTTTCTTCTAATATATACATTAGAGCTTATTTGGATCCATGAGCATTATAAACATACATTGCTTATCGGGATCCATGAGCAGTATAAACATATATTAGAGCTTATATAAATTAGAGCAAAAACACAAAAAAAAAATGCGAAAAAGATGTAACTTTTTAATAAAAACTTGTATGAAATCATTTTGAAACTATAATCGATTATGTTTATTATTTATATATATATATATATATATATATATATTATTTTATTAGGTTTTATATTATAATAAAACAAATAACTAAAATAATTTAGTATTTTATTAGTTCACATTTTTGTATCCTAAAAAAATAACAATTAAATGGGAAACACTGAAATAATAAATAAATAAAATAAGTTAATTTATTATTTTATTACTATATATTATTATAGTCAGATAAAATAAACAATTAAAGTAAAATACTAAATAATAAATAAAATAAAATAAAATAAAGTAATTTAAAATTATCTTTTTCAAATATAAATTTTGTATTTATTAAGATTTGATAATATTTTTTATTTTAATTTAAAAAAATTCCAATTTATATATCAAATTATTTAAAAAATATATTAGAAATCATATTTTAAATATATAAAATTTTATTTAATTACATCAATTATAATTTTTTTTCAGTTTTTTTAAATCCAATCAACCTCCATTTCAACTCTCTTTTACTTTATTTTGTTTTTTACTTTCCAAACAAAATAAAAGTCATCTGTACAAATATTATTATTGTAATCCCGGACTCTAGATATTATTATTCGGACTCTATACAAGATATATAAATATAATGTTTGTCGAAATTAAAAATATATTTGAAATATGAAAATTGGTGAAGATGTAATATTTTAAAAAAATATTTGTAAAGATTTAAAAAAAATGTTGTTTTCATGAAATTTGAGAAAACATCCACAGGTGTTGGTATAATTTTTTACCCCATCACATCAGTTTGTACCTTTTTAATTAGACAAAAGAAGAAGAGAAGCATAGCACCAAGAGTTGGTCTGTATCAACAAACAATAAACACCATATAAACTACATTAAAAAAAGAATTTCTAGAATTCTCTGTTACTAAACAACATTCATTGACTTTGCATATTTTAATATATCATTTCAAAATGGCTTGTTGTGTTTCACAAGACAAACCTTTTTTTTATACATTTATCATTTAAATTGGAAACTAGACTGCCGCTATGCTAAGCAACTCACTAATTTATTGACCTAACTCCAATATACCAACGAAAAAATAAGAATATGAATATATATATATATATATATATATATATATTTATATATTTTATTTATATATTTATTTATTTTCCTATAGAGAGAAAAAATACAATGAGCATTTCTTATTTTCCTTTGCCTCTATTTTGATCCCTTATCTCTGACGACATGGTTGTTGTCGGTGGAACACTACCATAGCTAACCTATCAATTATTAAAGATATATATTTTTCAAAATATTCATTATTATCCATCACAATTTTTTACTATTGACATTATTTACTGACCGAGGAGGGTCTCGATCATTTTTTTCAATATTATTAATTGAAATTTATTAAAAGTTACAAAATTAAGAAATTACGTATCGTTGTGCAACTTGTTATACTAATTTTGAAATGTGTTAAGTGTTTTCATTTATTAATAAAAATTGTAATAATAATAAAAAATGAAATTAGATTACGACATCCTTTGTATATTTACATAGGTGGGAAGGTGTTTCATTTCATTTGAGAAAGCCACAAGTTCTTTCTTTCTTACTTTCTTTTCTTTTTCTTTCTTTTTCATTTTCTTCTTCACTCTGTTTAATTTTTATTTGTCTTTCTTGTACGCACCGAAACCGCCCTTTTCAAAGACTAAGGGCCCTTCTTCTCTTCTTGTTAATGGTTAGGGTTTCGTAGGGGCGTTATCGGAATGTTCCAGAAGGCCCCTTCTTCCTTCTTTCGCCTCTCCAATTCCGTTATACGACGGCGTATGGCGCCAACCATGCATTGATTTCTTTTTCTCCTTCTTCTTCTTCTTTTTCCCTTCAGGTGATTACACTTTTTCTTTATGATTCTTTGTGTGTTGATTGGTTTCGTTAGTTCTTTTATTCTGTGATTGGAGTAGTGTTTCTCGAACGCGGGTGAGGTTCAGTGGGGAATAGTGTTATTGTGAAGTGTAAGAACAAGGATCTTTTTAATGTTTTTTTTTTGTGAGTACTCGATTGCGCGTTTGGAAGTGGGGTTTTTTGATGTCTAGGTTTAGGAAAGGGGTTTCTTTTATGGGGAAATTGGTTGCTTATTAGATAAGTTACTGAGCTGGTTCGCGATTTCAATGTCAAGTCGGGTTTGGGTTTTTCCTTTAATAGGGTTTGCACTTTTGCAGTGTTTTTTATTTTTCGGTGGTGGTAGACGTTTGGTAGAGAATTGAGGAGTGATATTCTTAACTTTTAGCTTTTGTAGTGTGCCGAGCAGTGGAATTGATCTCTTTTCAACCTGTTTGTCCTGGTGAATTTTGGGAACTACTATAGGTGTGCGGTGTTGCAGTATTCAGTTGTGATTTAGCGCGGTTTGCTGGTATTTTAGTGCGTGTTTGGAGTTAAGGAAGGTTCAACTACTGGCACTTTGAACAGTCGGTTTGATTTTCATTTCAGACCTGAACCTGATATGAATGTTTACGATGGTGCTTGTGTGTATTATCAGGCCAGAGAACCTGAACAGTAACACTAACAGGGAGTCAGGGATTCATTTCTGTGTAGTTCATTTGTTACGAGATTCACGTTTGTTGTGATTATATGTGTATCATAATCGTTTTTGCACGCTTTAGATAATTTAATCCGGTGCCGAGTGTTGTTTAAATAACCTTTTTTTTTTTCTAATGCCATTTTCGGTATTTTTGTGGATTATTTTGTTTGCTACTTATACTTGTGTTATGGCTGTTTGCAGTGGTGGCAGTTCTGGTATGGAAGTGTATGATGTTTCTGAAACTCGAAATGCAGATTCTTATTTGGTAATAATTTTATTGAATTTTTGCGTTCTCTGTTATACATAATACATATCATGTTTCCTTTGATGGATTGCCATTATTGTATTCCGTGTGTTGTGTTTTTTTTTTTGTTCTGAGTTAGTATGACAACAAAATTTCTACTCTTGGATTTTCAGATTGAAGGCACTGATTTAAACTCGCATATGACAAACCCAAATTTTGAACAATTTCAAGTCATGTTTAATGATGGAGCCTCTGAATTTGTTATTGACCAGAACTCGTATTACCCTGCTGCCACCAATTATGGGTATTACTGTACAGGTAAAATGAGAATGATATGCCCGGGATTTTGAGTTTATGATATGTTTTCTATGCATCAAATTGACTAGTTGTTTATTATGGTTAGGATTTGAATCACCCAGAGAATGGGAGGACCACCATAGGATTTTTGGTGTAGATGGTCCTGATATTCAGTACACGGTGAGTTTAGTTCTTCTCTAGTTTTGTGTGTTACATATTGTGTTGACAGCTGATTTGTTGTTTGTTTATTGGCCAGGGTGCACAACATGAAAGTTTTCCATATGTATATTATACACCTAGCTATGGATATGCACAGTCTCCATACAATCCATACAATCCTTATATTCCTGGTGCAATGATAGGAGTTGATGGTTCACTTGGAGGAGCACATCAATATTACTCTCTCCCTAATTATCAAAATCCCATTTCTTCACCTGGTTATATTCCTTTTGTTGTTCAACCAGACAATTTCCCTAATAGTTCTGTTGACTCATTGTTTGATACTAGTGCTTCTGTCAATAGACCTGATGGAAAAGGTTTAAAACATAAGTTCAGTTCAGCTTCTGGTGCCTTTGCTAGGAGCTCTTCAAAATCATTGTCAAACCCCACAAGTTCCTTGGCCAGGATATCAGAAGGGCCAAGAGAAAATGCTGGGATAAAGAAAGAAGTGACAAGTGGCAGTGCTTCTGGCAGGGGTTTTCTTAATTTGCCAGCTGTCCGTCAGGTAGAATCTTACTCTTTTATTTGAATTCAAGTATTCTGAGCCAGTGAGGCCAGTTCTGCTTTTGACTTGTTTAGATGGGAAGCATCATATCTATAATTCTAGCTGTGTTTCCAGAACAGTAATGATACTTGATAATACTATAACAAGTTAAAAATTTTCACTAGCTAGATGTTTCTATTTGTCTGGAAAGGGCATACTAGGAGGGAAGGCCTATGTATGGGTTAGTTTGTGGATTTAGAGGCTGAAGCTCTTTCTTACCTGAAATCTATGCGTGATATTGGGTCCATTTGAATAATTTTTTTTCAACAAGTGATTACAGAAGATGGATCAAATGGATCAAATTTCCTTTTAAAGTTCCAAACAATTTATGCACACCCCAACTTTTTTGTTAGTTCTCTGACATCACTCTAACTGCTACATAAGCTGATTTTAACTTCTGCCCTAAATTTGTTTCTATTTACCTCCTTATTTCACCTTTTTTATATAGATTATTATTGGGATTTTAAACTGGCTCTTTTTATTATTGTTTTTGGAGACTTGTTTCAATTATTGAAAGTGTGTTTGCTAAATTTTGATTATTATGTATATTTTTTTGTTGGTTTTGTAGGGCAGAAGCATTGATGCCTTAACCCATCCTGTAGATACTATTTCCAATGGAAATGTTTTATCCCATCGTAATCAATTAAAAATAGCTTCCCCTCTGAGTAGTGAATTTTCTGATTCTGGAGGATCTAATGCTAATGGACAGTCTGAAGTTGCTAAACTGCGACAGAAGGCTCACATGGCTAAAGGATGGAGTGATGTAAATGGAAGTTCTGATGTTTTGGGTGAGCGAAATAGGGGCCCGAGAATTAACAATAGCAATTCGAGATACCAGCTGGCTGTCAAAGCCTATACAAACAAAGGAGATGGGAATACAGAAGAGAACATAATCATTTATACTGATCAATATAACAGGGAGGATTTTCCTGTCAACATTGAAAATGCAAAGTATTTTGTTATAAAATCATACAGTGAAGATGACGTGCATAAAAGCATTAAATATAACGTGTGGTCATCGACACCTCATGGAAACAAGAAGCTCCAGAATGCCTATGAAGATGCTGAGAGAATAGCTGGAGGAAAATCTGGAGGCTGCCCTATCTTTCTTTTCTTTTCTGTGAGTTGCATATGAAGATGAATTCAATGAGTTTTAATTCTGTTTCTTTCTGATCTGCATGCCTAAAGCCGTATGCAGCTGAAATTTTCCCTTCTTTTGATCATGTTCTTTCTTACAATGTAGGTTAACGCAAGTGGTCAATTTTGTGGGGTTGCAGAGATGGTTGGTCCTGTTGATTTCAATAAGGACATGAACTTTTGGCAGCAAGATAAGTGGAGTGGAAGCTTCCCTGTGAAGTGGCACATCATAAAAGATGTGCCAAATGCAAATTTTAGACACATTATACTAGAGAACAATGAGAACAAACCTGTTACTAATAGCAGAGACACTCAAGAGGTATGCATATTTTTTAGCAGTTTCTTTACCAATGTAGAATTGACAAGTTTGCCGAACTTATAAGCGTACTAAATTAATGTTTGCAATTTTTTACCCAATTAAGGACTTTGAACATGGTTATTAAGGGTTATTGAGTAAGCAGATCCCTACCACCCCACGTGCTTGAATGTGTTGAGGCTGTTTTTATCATACTTCTGTACTTGATTGTCTTGATTGAAGTATTCAGTTTTTTCTTTTTTTTCCTAATTTGGGAGTTGCTGTTATTTCTAATTTGTGTAGTTTTGGTTTTGTTATAATGTGTAGATTTTCATTGGTGTGCCTCTTTTATCCCTTGCTATTATATGAAATAATTTTTTGATCCCGTTTCTTTTTTGTAGATAATGTATGGTAAAGGTTTGGAAATGCTGAAAATCTTCAAAAACCATAGTTTGAAGACATCTTTGCTTGATGACTTCATGTATTATGAAAATCGTCAGAAGATCATGCAAGAAGAAAAGGCCAAGTTGCTAATCAGAAATTATGATAATCCATTATCGTTACCTACATTGGAACCACCTCGGAAGTTGAATTTTGTCTTTGACATCCCTCGAGTCAGTGTCGAGAAGAATTCAAAGACGGATGATGAGTTTGATAACTTAAAACAGACTTCAAGGGGTGGGGATATTGTGTGTAGTTCCGAGGTCACCAACACGGCACCTGTAGATGAAAAGGCTGAGAAAGGTACGGTTGAGAAAGAAGATATCGCTTCTGTGTTTAAGATTGGTTCTGTCACTATTACGCCAAAACAAGTGGAGACTAAACCATCTGCCATCAGTGTCTCTAAGAAGGAGGCGCCTGATGTTTTCACAGTAGGCTCAATGCAAGTGAAAGTTAACGGATTTGCCAAGTCTTCTAGTTTTTTGAAGATCGGGAGTATCCCACTTGATCCGAGAAAAGTACAGGTGGACGGAGGTAGTCGTGTTAAAAATGGATCCTAAAATTTGCGTATGGGCACGCCTTGGATGTTTGGGGAATAATACCGATTGATGTCTACCTTATTTTTCCATTGTCGGGAAATTAAGTTGGGTTTTATTCAATCTTCTTTTACTGGTTTTTTGTTCTGATGTCGTGCGGTGTTGAGTTAGAATACTTTTAATGAAAATGTTACTCTTGTATTTCGGCCGTTAGCAATCAATATATCAATATACAAAGGATGTTTCTTCATTCACTCTGTTGTTGAACTTGACAAAACATTATTGCAAAACCTTCTATTATGTTATTGATACGTCAATGTTTCTAATTCTTGAACCCTGCAATTATGGAGACTAGATTCAATGCTATACCTTTATTTATTTACTTTTTCGTGACTATAAACTGTGATAGTAGCTATATATTTATCAATACTTGTACCGATGCAACTAATCAGTAATCACGATGAGAGCTTTACTTTGGCACAAAATAAACACATTTAGGGCTTTTTTTGGTAGATAAGTGATAAAAAGGGAACTCATTGCGGAAAAATACGAATTAGTATGTATTTCTCTGATACCGTCTTGATTTACGAGGTTTTAAAGGAGAAGAGGAGACATTTGTATTATTCAAGATTAGGGTTATACTTATACTTATACATGTACTTATGTATAGCAATAAAATGTCATTTCTAAACTAGATCTCTTTCTTATGAGTCCGAGTGTGATAAAACCTAAATAGCATAAATGAAGTCTGGAATTGAGTAAAAGAATGATAAAAAGAAATGCTATAATAAAGTTGTTAGTTAAATTCTTCATACATATTGATGACGACAAAATTTGCTATTTAAAATATGTTCTATTTCTTTTAAAAAACATATAAGATAAAATAATTTCATATGAAATTCAAGAAGATAGGTTAATATTATGTAAAAGACAAAAAGATAAATTGTATATTTAATTACAACTAATACAATTCAAAACAATATAGTTTAATTGAAAGATATTGACTAGTATATTATAATTATTTTGTCATTTTATATCCTCAAGATGTATTTGGTGAGGTTTCTTCAGATTATTTGATCTTGTTCCTTTTAATGTGGTTTGTCTATATAATGTCGGTTAACATAATCTTAGTTAGAGAAATGGTGTTAGATATTAATATTTTATATCATAGTTCTTCAAGTTTGATGAGTTTGGCTATGGATATTTAATTGTATTTTGAAAGAATTTTTTTTTCTTTGGTTGAATAATTTGGCCATCTTAGATGTTTTAGTTCATCTCCTAATCCCAGGCTTAAGGTCTCATGTCAAAAGAGTCTAGAAAGTATGGTGTGATTATGGTTTGATGTGTTTTCACTCGTGATCCATATCTGATATGATCTTGATTGTTAGAACAAAAAATCTAATGATTAGGAGAAAACGAGGTGTATCGATAAGGTTTAGCGCTTCAATTTCTATAAATAGAGGTGAGTCTTTACTAATAGGACAATTGGTGTTTTTGATTGATTCGAATAATGGCTATGTATAGAGAGATTGCGTATAATTGTGGTTAATGATGTCTCTTTGGATGTGTCATCGTCTTTAGGTGGGTACTCCTTAGGAGATTTCGACTAGTCGATTATTGTTATGGGGGATAGTCTAGCCTTTATGATGGGATAAATACTAATGTCTTTCGATCAAGTTGGGAATCTTGGGAGTGATTTTCCTCTTCAATTGGGCTATGACTGGGTAGATACACGAGTCACCTAGTAATCTTCAAAGTATCAGTGTTCGTCAATGATAATCATATGTCACAAGCATCCCCATGCTTAAAATAGATGTTGAAGTAGGCATAACTTCTCTTGAGCGATTGTCACTGACAATGTGTGTCATAGTCGATATGGGGTGTCGTTTAAGTCCTTCTATATGTATAATTTTTTTTTCAGATGCTCATGTCTTTCTTCCTTTTGATGAATTTGTCATGAGTGTTTTGTCCATTCTTAATGTCGTCCTTGTGCAAGTGCATCTAAATTCGTGGGTCTTGCTACAAGCTTTTTGATTGGTATGCAATGTGCATTTTAAATCCTTCTTCTCAAATTTTCTTTCACTATTATAGTGCTTGACCTACCATCTAGGTCAATTAGATGTGGGTCAGTGGGGTTGCGTTTGTTTATCCACTATATTTTGTCAAATAAAAATTTTGAACAGTAAACTGTTTTAGGTTGTTATAAAGACATTAGATCGAAAACATCTTTTTAGTAAGGATGTACCAAATTCTTTTAAAAAGTAGATTTTAAGTCTAGTTTAATTTTACAAAATTATTTTGAAAGGTTAGGTTTGTAATCACTTATATACTATGAATTACTTTTAAGTCTAGTTAATGTGAAATGTCAAATACATCTCTTTACATTGAGATTGTTTAACTTATGTATAAATATTATATATATATATATATATATATATATATATATATATATATATATATTTATTTGTAGATCATCTTAATAGTCACTCCATAATTTAGAATTATTAAATTTAAAAACTTTTTTTCTTTTTTTATTCGTACCAATAATAAAAAATTTTCTTTTTTTATGGATTATCATCTAGTATTTATTTCATTAAATTTAAATTCATTCACTTTTAATTGGAAGTTCTAATTTTATTCACATTAACCATATTATCAGGAATTAGTTGATGATAATAAAGTTTGCTCAAGTTGTAGAAAGATTGATTAGATGGTCAATAATAAATAATATGACCACAGTAGGGATATCTCAAAGAAATAATATAATGTTCATTATTAGTATTTTTTTTCACTAATATCTATATTCAAAAGCTACTCCAATCTTTCAGAGTTTAGAAAGAAAGTTGATTTTTTTAGTAATTGTAAATCTTATTTATTTCTCCAATAACAAAACTATATCGTCTTCGAGGACCACCTACTCTTGAAACAACACAGATTCCCCTTTAAATTCAGGTAAAGGACATGGATAATTCCTTTGCACAAACCATGAATATCTAAACTTTGAGACATAAGGAAGGGCCAACAATAATACTTCTGTTGTAGCAGAAATGAAATTATAAAAAAAAAATAAAAAATTAAAGGATAGAGAAACTTCTATTTGTAAAATGTGACGTATTAGTCCTCTTTTTAAATACTTGATTCTTGAAAAAATCTTTGTCTTTTTGCCCTCAAATATTAACTTCTCTCTACCTTGAAATGAAATTCAGAGTTAAGATCGGGTATGAAATCTAGTTCATAATCTCCCTTCTATGTATATTCTTCAGACCAAAATCCTTGAATCTGATGGTCTGACATTCACCTCTTCATCAATGTGCATGACAACAACAATAGGGGAAGGTGGATGTGCAATTATTGAGATAAAAAACAAAGAGAGAGAAGTAATGTTTCTCTCCAAGTAGAACTGAAGGAACTTGTCAAGCCAAGAGTTCCACACACCCTCTCTCTCTCTCCATGTTGTTAATGTAGATTAACCATTTTGGTATTATTCAATCTCCCTTCAAGAAGAATGTTAAAGAAATAAACTGTAGTTTTGTAAAATATTTTTTAATTATTAAAAATCAATATAAAGGATTGAGATAATTATTCTGAAGTATTTTTTACTTTTATTAAAAATCTATTAATACACATCACTGTCTATCATAAATGATCAATTAGTTCACCTAGGCCTTCTTCTCAAGATTTGCATGTCCTATGTGTGGCCGATGTAACACAGACAAAAGGGAAAAATATGTGTGACAGAGTCAGTTGAGATGGCATGAGTGGGACCCATGAATCCCCTTGTATTGTGCTGTTGTGTGCATATATATATATATATATATATATAATATGCATATATATAATATGTATATATATGTATACATGTGTGTATATAATCACTTCACTTGAATTACTACTAGTTTCCTTTCTTCTCTTCTGAGTCTAGGGGAATCTCAGTGGTGTGATTCACGCGGGTAGAGAGAGTGTGTACCACGCGCCGGCACGCTCTCCGATTAGGTATTCTCAGTTCCCCTTCTGCATTTCCGTTTCTCTCCTTACAACTTCTTCCCTTTCTCGTTTTCGCCAATTTTCAGTTCCTGCATGAGCCTGAACCGGTCCGGTTCAGCATCTACGACTTCTGATTGCATTTTGAAACCAATTATGTATGAAATTCCCGAATTTCCAGAAGCCTTTTTTTTTTTTTTCGACATGTTTTCTATTACTGTTATCGGATTAAAGTACGAATTACCCGAAAATAAGAATTAAAGTATTAAAGTATGTTATAGCAGGTTAACTAGGAAATATATTGATAGTGCTCTATTGTTACGCTAGTTGCCTCTAAATAATTGATTAAAATTTGTAAAAGTGTTTACCACGCCACTAGTGTTACATGACTGTAAGTGGTTAATTATATTTGCTCTCTCTTTATGTATTTGACTGTTATTGTTGTTATTATGCCTTTGCATGTTACGCCACTAGTGTTACATGACTGTAAGTGGTTAATTATATTTGCTCTCTCTTTATGTATTTGACTGTTATTGTTGTTATTATGCCTTTGCATGTTATCATTTCCGGCATAAAAAAGAAGAATAGTGTATATCATGTTTTGAAACTGTGGTCTTGAATGCAGTTGTAGTTCTGCCCACTGCCAATTGTAGGCATGGTGGCCGTTGCAGGGTGAATTTGTTTAATGTTTGTGTGAGAAATATTTGTTCATGACTAGGTTTAACTATTGCATGTTTTCCCTCCCAAATTTCACATTTCCTTCATTGATGACACATTATCATTTTGCTATATATCTGATCCTTCAAAATCTACGTTTGAAGAAATAGGAAGAATGACAGTAATTTTGTAAGGGCTACAAGTCAATATTTCAACTTCGGTCAGATGCAGTCCGATGTGGCTGTTTTACATGTAATGTTGTCGGTCGGTTTTATTTTGCGATTTTTACAAAAAGTAGGCAATTGCCATGCGATGATTTTGAAACCATGGTTTATAGAATCAGTATTTTTGGGCAATGCTGTTAGTGTTTGTTAAAAATGTTTTGATTTTATATTATATTTTTCGGTAGGTTTTCACATTTAAGGCTTGTGAAACTGATCTTCTATATTTTTTATTGATGTTCTACTTCAGCATAATTATGCATGTCATTACACTAGAAAGTTGAAATAGCCATTGTATTGATGCAACCAACACTCACACACTGTTCTTAAACATGCAGGCAAAATGGCGGGGAATCCAAATACAAGAGAAGGAAAAACCATTATGGTTCCAAAAACCGAGGATTTGGATTATGAGTTGCCACCTTACACTACATTTTCAGGGGATGTTGGGGTATGCTGTTGATGTCTCAATATATACAGAATACACATCTTGATCTCTCATTATGCTCTTAGTTATTTAGCCATTCTCTGGATGTTAATCACAGTGTTTTAAATCCCAGTACTTAGCAGCTGACCCAAAAAATTCTACAGCTTATAGCATATAGTATGGTAGCTGCTATTCTGAAAATTTTCGTAAAATGTATACTGTAGTTATAGATAAATTTTCAAAAATGATTAAAATTACCCAAAATTCATGACATTCAGGTGATAAAACATACAAGTAAGAATTAGCAAAAATTGAAATATAAGTTTCCTAAGTAATAAATATTAATCATCAATTATTCTCTTCTAAATAACAGTCTTTTTCTTTATCATTTTCACTATGATTACAGCCACAGTTTCTTTCTTGAAAATTGAAATCCAAAAAGTAGCATCCGAAAAGGCCCTGTCCCTTTGGCTACAGCTGCTATTCAGCTCATGGCAGCCACAATACCAAACTGCTCTTCTACAGCAGCCCAAGTAGTGAACATGGCTGCTCCATCATGTGACTACAGCAGTGCTGTAGTGCACTATTTGTCGAGGAGCTAACTGTGGTAGCCAAATTCCAATATTTAAATAAAATCTCTAAGAAAGATCCATGCAATGAAAAAATGTATCTACATCTTAGTCCTGTGTATGAGAAGGATAACCTAGTTCTTATATGTAAAATTATTAATGATTCAAAAGTCTTCACTGATTTTGTTTGTTTGCCATAACCCTATTGTGCCATTTTTCTGAATTTTCTCCATTTACAACTCTCTACATACGTTGTAAATGATGAACTCCATTTGTTCACTGTGTATATATAATAGGATAAAACATATAAAAATAGTGATCTTAATTAATTTATCATTCATTTTTGGTTTTCTTATGTTTAACATTTTTTTCTTCATAATTTCCATATGTTTAACATTTATTTCTTCAAACTTTCTATATGTTTAACGTCTTCCTTCATAATTACCAGGAGGACAATGGTGCTAGCTCGTCTGGAGGCGAACTGCGAGCATTCTTTATTGGAATGGGATTCCTACCATGCCTTGTCGATAAAGTGATTGAGGAGAATGGTACATTATGTGGGACCCGGATACTTATGTCATGCACCAAATGCATGACACGTTTGATGAATTTTGGAGATATTTCACTCTGCTGCTTGAAGTATTATTGTTCTGATTGATTTTCTTTAAAATTTACAGGTGAAGAAAATTCTGAAACTTTATTAGAGGCCCTCTTAAGATATTCTGTAAGTAGACCAAAAATATGTTAGTGTGTTTTTATAGTCGGCACTCTTGGGATTAAGATATGGGATTTTTCTGGTTGTTTACCTTTTAAATTTATAAATAATGATAATATCTTAATGATGTGCATGTTCATTGAGATGAGAAAAGTTTATTCGTACAGAAAGATATGCATATACATGAAGATTCAAATTATCATTTTATAAGCATGGTCCTTGAATTACATATTGCTTGCATATGTAGTCATGGATTCTAGTGCGGAAATAACTGTGCTAGATCCACAGAATCATATGAACCTTGTGCACTGAGACTTAAAGTATGTCATTTAATCAAGTGTCTAGTGCAATGGTATGCTAGCAATTTAAATAAATAACAAATATCCCGTTGTAAATAGTGATAAATGTCATTTCTTACTTTAGGGATGCAGATAACTAACCACTTAGTTTATGTCCTATCTCTTCTATTTGAGAGGACTTTGTATTCTATTTTCTGTATCAGTTGATAGTATATTGTTTCTTACTTTTCTTTCAAGATAGGTATTGTCATATTAGTGCTGCTTTGCAAGTTTATCAAATAGTTCTTCAATATCAATTGATGCCATTGGATGGGCCCTTAAAAGTGCTAGTAAATTGTCCTTACAAGGATGCAAGCAACGGCATTAATGTCATGAAAGGACCAAGTTGGTACCACTTATTGTGAGTATGTCTTTAGAGGATCATAATGAACATTTATACGATGTGTTATTTATTCTGATATAGAATTAGTAGGGAAAGAGAAAGAAAGAGGGGACAGGAAAGAACAGAATAGAAAGGATAGAGAGAAACGGAAAGAAACATTAGGTCAAAGAAACTGTGCACTGCACTTATTATCATTTCAATCTGTCTACATTCTGTCTTTCTTCAACTTTGTAGGATACAACAGCGTGCCTTATCATAAGAGGCATCCAAATAGCCATGAACTAACAGTAGCTGACTATCCAGTTACTTCAACCATTTTTTTTCTTATTTATATATACATGTCCAATTCCCCGTATTTTATATTCATGACTAGAGGACATGTGAGCTTGTTTTTTGTCAACTGTATACGTAAATAGTAAATAACTCACTAGGAATATATATGTATATGTGTGTGTGTGTGTGTGTTTACATATCAAATTACCTATTCACTATATTTTACATGAAGGTAGAACAGGGATACTGCTTCTTTCTATAATTTTTTTGATGATTAGAAACTTGCAATGCTACACAGCAGCTGTGTTTGCTCTCTGATATGTTGATACTGCTGCCGATATGCTTTCTGAACTCTGGACTTAATATCCTGATCGGTGACTATTAGTTCCAATTGATTAGGCTCATAAATCCAACTGTGACTCTTCTGATTCTTTGGGTGGTTTTCACAATACAAGAAGTGGTACAAGTGCCCCAAATATCTATCGTTATGGTCACTCGAAAGAGGTAACCCTATTATTCTCCAGCCCAATTTTAGACATTTCTTTACCTGATTAATTTATTTAAGTGTTGTTGACAATCCTTCCCTATCCTACTTCTAGAAAGTTGAAGATTTATGTCTATCACTTACTTTTAAGTAATACCAATGGTCTTTTAGGCTCCTGGAGTTAGAATTTGGGATGGGAAGGTGCTCAATGCAACATGTTTCTGCTTGTATCATTTGAGTTGTTTTGTTAGAGAGAACTATTAAATATTTTAAGTTACTGAATGATGAAATAACGACAAAAGTTGATTTTTTTTTTTTTTTTTTTTTTTTTTGATTTTTTTTTTTTTTTTTTTCTTTTTTTTTTTTTTTTTTTTTTTTTTTGCTTGATGTTTTAGTTCATATCTGGCCTTTTTCTATGTTTCTCCTAGCTTTATTCACCCTCTCTTGAGTCTCGATATACTTATTTCTTTCTGTGCCAACTGTTAAAGGCACTGTTTGTGCACCGACCCTGTTTGCGCTAAAGAATTAAATTCTAAAACTGTTGTGGTGCAAGTACATCTATATGTATATACATATATTGTTTAGAAAAAATTGATATGTATTAATAATAAAAATATATATAATTTGTTGTGAATGTGTTAATAATGTGCCCCATTACTCCACATTGTTTACTGCAAATGTGCACTTATTTTTTCTCCCAAAAAATAATTATTTTCTATTCATGATGAGAACACTGCCCTGAAATTCTTCACATGATCTTCAGTGGAGGGGGGACTACAAACCAAGACATCATCAAAGAAGATTAAAAAATCTTTTAAGATGAGTTTGGAAAATGTCGTTCATAGCCCCTTGAGAAGAAGCAGGAATGTTGTGGTTAAAATAGCATAACCAACCATTCATAGTGAACACTATGAGTTTGAAGGCAATTGTTGAGATATGGCTCTGATTTTTTTATGTTCCAGATTTAGGAAATATTTTATATTATCTTAATAGCCTATTTTTTAGGATATTTGCTATAGGATAACGGCTTAATCTTTTCTATAGCTTATTTTAGATTTAGCTTAAGATTTCCTTTTTGTCAGCTTTATCTTGTATCTATGTGTTTGTGTACCCCTTTTACAGCATAAATAAATACGAGAACACTGTTCATTATATCTTTTCCTCTGATTTTATTTTGGTATCAAAATCTATCCAATTGATTGTTGTTGGACCTATTTGATCATTTGCTAACCAGCTGTTATTGGACCACCTGTTGATGTCTGTTCCTGCAAATTTCATGCTTGAATTGAGAGGTCCAATTCTAGTGTGAGGAGTGATATGACAAACGAGGAGTTTGTTGGATGAATAAAAGATGGAGGGTGTTGGAGATGGAGAAGGATGTGAACTAGTTGGAGATGAACTAAGAGAGAGTTGGGCCAAACCAAAGAGGAGGGAATCTCCCATGTTCATCTGCAATTTCATTCATACTATCACTAGACTGCTACAATGCCATTGGTTTGGTGACAGCATTTTTAAAACTGCAACACCCACTGCTTTTGTATGTTGTTTTCCCCGAAATGTGGCACCATAATAAATCACTATGGCAATTTAATAGCGCTAATTGATGAGCCAAGCAAGGGATCCTTCAAGAATTGTGTGCTAATTCCTAATTGAGCAATTTGCTATTTTTGATACTGCTTCTGCCAAGCTGTTTTTATTTTACGCAAATTTTTGCATGTGTGGGAATTCGTGGGCATCATTGAATGCTATTGTTTAAATATATTTTAAGGTGTTCATCAGCATTCAAGTGAACTAGACGGTAAATAATATTGTTGTAAATGTCAAGGTGCTTTTATGAGCGAGGACTGACCTGGAATAAAATAATTGTCTTTCTATTTCTGTTTTATTATTTGAAAAATCTAGTTAACTTGAAATTTGTTCGCCTTTTAAAGGATTTGACTCTGTAATTGTTTATGTAAAACTTTTAACTGTTTTTTCAATTTGCTTTGTAATTTATATAGGCTCCTAGAAAATCAAACTCACTGTCTTCTGATTCTCTGGAGAGCTTATTTGATGATAAGGATCCTCCAGAGATTTCCAATGTCAACCAAGCAAAAGAGGTACCTGTTTCTTATTCCTGAGAAATCATCAATTGGTTTATTACAAAATTTAGTCATCTTAGAGAAAAGAGAAACTGTGGTGTATTATTACTATTATCTTAATTAGTCATGGTAGGAGTAAACTTGAATATTTGAAATGAGCCAAATGGTGTTGTGCGATATATGATGTTGTACTCAACTAGTGGAATAAGGCTTTTATTGTTTATCGGCTAGGTCTGATCTATTAATGTCACATATTTGTGGTATCTGTCAATATGCTGGTTTAATCTTTTTAATATTCCGGTATATTCATATGTCAACTTCATCCCAAATTCCAAAGAGATATATTTTTTTTCAAATAATAGTTTTTTCAGATATTCATGTATTGTCAACCTTAATTGCTTGTATAAATTTTTTGAAATGTTATGGAACCTGTCTGTTTCATATACCGTGTGCATCATCTAAAGTTCTAGTTACCAGTTCGTTGCATTCACCATACATATAATGGTTTCAACCAGCAATAGAGTGGTAGTACAATATGGGTAGCAAGCATGTGTATCACCAGTCTATGTGGAGAGGTAGAAAATGAATTAAACAAAAATAGCCTTTTTTTCTTAAAAATGTGTCATATTGAAGGGGGGAAAGATCAGCTATTTCCTTTTCTTTCTTTTTTTTTTACAATTAAAAAAAGAAAATATTCTAGCTAGAGCAATCAATGGTTTCATCCTGCCTAACTGAGAATGTAAATCCTAGCTTAGCAAAGTAAGTCAAAGCTGGGTAAATGAAGGAAAAAAACGAATCAGGACTATCAAAATAGAGATCTGACTTTCTTAGCCAAGATAGTATAAAAGTAACAGGTGTTTTTACCCTAGGTTGGGCCCATTCAAAGGGCCTTGGCAAAACCAGACTTATGGTTTTCCAGAACCATGTCACACAACTTGATCCAGTTTCATGTCTGACCCAGTTGTGGACCGAATCATATGATTCAACTGATTCATATGGTGATGTAGCGTAAAAATTTATTTGCTGTCAATCTATGTTTTCGGAACTGAGAAATGGATTGGATTGTAATCCGTCGGATTCTGATAATAGTGGCTTGGCACCTGTTTGTTGCATCATGTGCATTATCTGAACTATTGGTCACTGGTTCCCTTTTACTACTAGCAGGTGATGCATTTACTTTCTCTTTCTAGGATAAATTTAAATATGCATCATGATGTATTTCAGCTTGCCCTTGTTGACCTTGACAATTTAGTCTTTTTGTTGTGCCTGGTGGTAATATTTTCTTTCTACATGGTTCTCATTATGACATATGTTTTCAATTTAATTCTCCAACAAAATCTTTCTTGTAGGAGCTTGATGAACTTAAAAGTGACATTGATGATAAAAGAGGTTCCTTATTGATGATGAACTTCTCCATGGAGGAAGTTGAATATGCAATTTGCAAGCTTGGTATGAGAATGTACATATTCATTTGCACTGTTCCCTTATTCTTCTCATCATAATTGACCTAGAAAGGTATTGTATAGGCCTTTAGTAGCAAAGGAACGTCTCTTCAATAGATATGTTTGCTTGAAAGGCTAGCATGGACCACCACTCTTGAACACCATTGTTGAAAAATGAAGTTTAAGTCTAACTTAATACTACAAAACCGACTTGTAAGGTGAGACTTGTACTCACCTATATATTATAATTTGGCCATATGTCTAGTTGAATTGAGATCTTCAACACACCTCACATGTTGAGGACATCGATAATGCATCGTATGATAAGCATACCAAACATTACTAGGATACACACTGATAAGTTCTGATACCATGTTAGAAATTGAACTTTAATCCTAATTCAATCTTACAAAACTGGTTTGTAAGGTGAGGTTTGCATCTATCTATATATTATAATTTGGTCATATTTCTAGTTGATGTGAGATGTCTAACAACCATTAATAACATTTGGTTCTAATCAATATATCATGCACCCTTTGCATAGCATTATTTCCTTGCTTTACTCTGCAGCTCTTCCCTTCTTGATACGAGTCCATAACCATTGTAAGAAGTCTTGCGGTTTTCTATCACCAAAAATGTCAGCGGTAAATGGTACTCATTAAAGAAAACATGTGGGAAACAAAATTTTCCAGTTGGAAAAAACGTTTGCGGTAAACAATAATGTTGGCTAGAAAAGCTCATTAGAAGATAGGGGTGTCAATGTGAGTCAATCTGACTCACACAGGGTTGAATCAAAATTAGGTGAGCTCAACTCGACTCACTTTATGATGAGCTAGAGGTTTTCCAACCTGGCACAACCCACTACAAGTTGGTGGGGTGGCTCACTAACGCATATTTATTTTTTATTTTCCATGTTTTTAAAATCAAAAAAGTATATTCAAATTTCTCTTGAATGGATACTAAACAAACCTGTATGTAGTGACATACAATAGTAAGTAAATAAATTAAACATCTTAAACCACATTTTAGTCTCAAAAAACAAAATCTACATAATTGAAATTTGTAAACAACTGTGAGATACAAATTAAAATGTGGCAACTTACTCATTTTACTATTGGAGGAATTTGTTGCTCTTGTCCGAAGAACATTAGATTCATGGATTGAAAAATCTAGAACAATTTCTTCTTTTTGAACAACTTCATTATCTTCATCTTCAAAAACAAAATATTAGCAAATAATATAATTTAGAAGTATGATGATATTAAAAAAGTATTCGAAAGTAATATAAATTAAATTACCAATATTTTTAGAGCCATTTTAACCAATTTTGGGTTAAAATTAGTGCTTGAACATTGTCAGGAAGAAGATTAGTATGATACTTGCTAAGCACATTACCACCAATGTTAATTGCAGACTCACTGCAACAGTTGTTTTGGAATGCTCAACACCCCATATGCCAATCTACAAAGATTTGGGTAGCATTCTTGATCCTTCCAATAGCTAGAAATATCTAACTAGAAAATATTTTGGCTCAAGTGGTGTTTGACATTACACTCACATATTCTTCAAAAAGTTTGTACATCTTCTCTTTTTTATGATTAAGTTTTTCATCATAAGTGGAAGGATCAAGCTTTGAATAATAAAATCGAATTGCTTTAAGTGTCATTTGTGGATTAAGAATCATAGCAATTGAAAGAATGATACTATATTCACTCCAATACATGTCAAACTTTTCCGTCATCCCCTTTGTCATGTCTTTCATTAATGGATTATCACTTTTGAGTGTATGGCTTAACAACCATTCAATTTTCCATACTTGCATGAAGTATTAATTAGAGGTTGGTTAAGATGTGCTTAAAATCAAATTGGTTATCTTATAAGATGACCTTTAAAATTAGCACATCCTCTCAGCTCTTCTACACTCATCATTTGATGGACAATGTTTCAAATTTATATCATGTATATGAAACTTCCAAAAGCACGATGACACTTAAGACTACTTTCAAGCATAAGAAAAGTAGAATTACACCTAATAGGTACATCCAACCTAAAGCTAAGAGCATTGTAATCTCTAGACAGCAAAATATCACAAAAATCAATGTATTCAATCTCAAGTGTGAAAAGTACATGGGAGCTGAACCTTAAAACAGACCAATTCAGGCCAATCTACTAAGACATGGTCAAATTCTATGTTGGGAAGTTTCCCAATAGATGTTTGCTAAAATAGGAGAGCCTACTAGAATAGGCGATCACTATGATGATCTATAGGCTCTGATATCATATTAGATTTAGAAGTTGCCCAACAAATATAAAAGCCTCACTCCGAGACCTAAGACAAGCAATGGGGAACTTCCCAACACTAACCACTTCATTCTTACTCTAGAACATCCTAGGAACTTTTAGAACATTCTATAGTATTTTCTACATTTTTTTAAAGAATTTCTGAATTTACAAATCATTTTATGTCTCCTAATTTCTTCCTCAAGTTCCTTTATTTCTCTTGCCATATATCTTGTAAGGATTCTTTGAGGTGCCCTTCCTCCTTCCTAGCCCTCATCATCTCCTTGGTTTGCTTTCTCTACATCCATGTGTCATCAGGAAAGCACCAGAGAATTTGTTGTGGGACAAACGGTAGCGGTTGAAAAATTATGTGATAGTGTTAAAGATGGAACCTCTCCAATGGACCTAAACTTATCCCATTAAGATATGTGGAGGGCTCTAGCAAACCTAAACTTCTCCGATGAGGATTTGTAGTGGTGAGCCACCAAAAAAGGGGAGGATTTGTGGTGAGCCATTAGAAAAGAGGGTAGGGGCTGTTAGGCCTAGAGGCGTTGGGAGAAGTAATCCTGTGTGGAGGGAGTATGGTATAATGGTAAAAAGAAGATACATTTGATGGCAGTTAAAAATGGTGCAGCATTGACCAGTTGTAAAAGTGGTCTATGTAAACCTTTGCCTTGCTTGAGTTATTAATTCTTGCGTGTGCTTGGACTTGATGTTAGTAGTACAACTTACTGCGTAAATGAACAAAAAGCTGTTCTTGAACATATATTGAAGTGTTTAGACTAGACTTGTGAATATTCTATGTAATCTGTGATTTGATAATTTTTTAGGTAGACCAACATTGGTCTGTTGACAGAAGTGAAAACAATACTAACTATGAATAATTTGAGCAAACTTTAGAATATGTATACTCGCATACTTTTTTTTCTATATAGGTGTTCCTTTAGTGAAGTGATTGTCAATATCTAATTAACTTCTTGGAATAATATGTATACTTATACAGATATAAGTTCATATCCATGTTTATGTATTACTTGCAACAATGAGGATTTCTTGATACATGTTTTATATAGGTCATGGAGCATCAATTCCTGAGCTGGTGGACTTCATCTTTGCTTTTCAGATTGCTAAAAAATTGAAAAGGGAACCGGAAGATATCACCTATGAGAGAGAGGAGGTTTTGATATTTGACCCATTTAAGAGATTTTTTAGGAGATAAAATACTGTGCTATGCAAGTCATGTTTTATTTTAATCCTCATCTTTATCATCTACTAGACAAGATATTATGGTCCTTGTTCTTACGTTGTTATGAACTTAATTCATGAGAGAGAAAAAGATAATGCTATAAAATAAGCAAGACCTTTGAAGGGAACATAACTATAGCCTCTACTTGTTTTTCTTCAAGACTTGGATGTGATTCTTATGTCATATAATTTACGTCTAGTGAAAAATACAAATTCTTTCTTAAAGACTATTTATTTTATTAGTTAGTTTCTTTTGTGCATGCTTTTTCCTGTCATGTGAACTGTGGGGGTTTTAGTTTGAAATGAGTAGAAGCTTGATCCGTTTGGAGTAGATTATTTAAGATTTCCAGAGAATAATTGAGTGGCCATGATTTGATAGCTTGAAAAGGTCTCCCTTAGGTAGTAATGTTTATATATGGCAAATCTGTGTGATACATGAAAGAGTAAAAAACAAATAATCCTTGGAACAGATAGGTACTAACCCAAATTAGTTTTTGAATAAAGCTTACTTAGCCTACTCTGAAGGGTATGAAGGCAACATAGAAAAACCAGAACAATAGTGCGAACAGAAACAAAGAACAATGATTCAGTGTAAATGTATTTAGGAGCAATGGTTTAGTTCAAAATTTTCTAGGGTTCAATACAACATTTTGCATAAAGCATATAAAATATTTTAAGGGTTTGATAGTTGCTAACCCAGAAAAACCAAAAAGTTAAAATACATCCAAAACTTAAAAAGGCATGCTCATGAATTTAAGGGTAGAACACATACAAAGTAGTTTAAGTATAGACAAATGTAGGGAGATGGATTTAGAGAGCGTTCCCAGACACGCGATAAGATTTCTTTAAACAGTTTGGAGAAGAAGAGGAAACATCTTGAAGGATGCAAGAGGAGTCATTTCAATAAAGTGAAAATAATAGAAGGCACAAGGAATGACGTTTATGTAAAATAATTACAGTGAGCGCTTCATGACGAGTTATACATTTTCTATTGATGAGGTTTTGGGGAGATTCAACTAGTGACTTTCAGGTGTCTCCTTGGCAGATATGTGGATGTGTCGGATAGAGTATACATTTGTATTAATGAGTTTTCCCCTTTTTCTTAGGTTACACTTTACTTGAAATTATCCTTTCTTTGTGTTGTACTTGTATCTCCTATCAAGAAATCTTCCCGCTTATTATTTTAATTTATCTATCTTGTTATGACTGTATTATGCATCTAAATTTTTTTACTTCTGGGATCATAGGTTAGCAATGAAAAACTCTTTGGAATTATGGCAAAAACACTTCAATTGTTTGAAATGGGCTTCTCTGAGAATGAAGTATCATCGGCAATTGATAAACTAGGTGAGTCTTAGTGAAAACTGATTTTTTCTAAACTATGCAGCTTTAAGATTAGATTAGTTGTGTTGCCTTTCAAATTGTGAGATGACATCAATGGAATAGAACTAGTATCATTGGCTTTTATAATACTGGATTCTGGAAATTATATCCATTTCTTTCCATTCATGTTTTATATCAGGACTTGACTTCAGTTTGCTTATTAGTATTGCATCTTTAGCTTAGCAATTGGCCGTTTTTCAGGTTCCGAGGCACCAATTTCAGAGCTTGCAAACTTTATTTTCGCTGAACAAAATGGTATCGATTATGTGATGGAATATAAGGTTAGACTTTTTAGTTGTTATATTTGAAATTATATGTTCAATCATTTTTTGTAATTCAGCTTGTTTTTTATATATAATTATATACTTTATTTTAACAATATTGAGCTTTGTTACGTAGAATCATATTTCCATTCTTTTTAGTTTATGCTTTATGAATGTAAATGAAGTTGTGGCAAGTGACAAGTATGTCCATTGTATGTTGAAGTGAGCCCCTCTGGGATTTTAGGAATTGAAAATTTAAAGGCTAGCTATTGAATAGCTTCGCCTACATTTTCTACATTGCATGGCCAAAATTAAACACTATCGTATTCTTGTTCTTTTACAATTAGTCAATCACATGGTAAATATTTTCTGGTGCTAACTAAAATAACAATGGTACCAAAAGAAACAAAAACACAGAAGAATATTTATAACTTAACTATGTGATGTCAAAATTTCTCATAAATTAAATTGCTTTTCTATGCATCTAACAAACTGATTTTGCAGAATTGAGTTAGGAGTAAACCACTTACATAAAATGAACATTAATGCTAAGAAACCTGAGAGGTAAAAGTTAAGGTCGTGTTTGGCATGTTCCGTATAAAATTGTATTGTGCCAAGTTATTCTTTTGTACTAAAAACCAGTCAGGTTTTTGCTGAGTGATGAAATTTCTTGCTTGTCTAGTTTCCCACCACTCCTGCTTATTCTGTGGGGATCAAAGATGAACCAGATATAGATTTATGTGGTACAGCAGAAGTGAAAGTTGAGAACTTTAGCCATGAACCTCCACAATCAAGCCACATCAATGAGGAGGAAATTTACAATGATACTAGGGTGAAGGAGGAAGAAGGAATTGATGAATTTCCCATCAATGTTTCTGATCAATACTTCAATTTTGTGGAGAATGATAGAGGTAAAAGGCCCAAGTATGAACATGATGAGTCAATCTCTTGTCTTGATCCTTGTTTGGTGGAAGAGAGGGTTGACAGCATTGTTGCTGAACTGTCAAAACGTCCCAAACCAAATCCATCCAGGGGTCTTAGTAGCATGGCAGCAAAGCCACCATTTTTCTTATTTGGGAATGTTTCAAATATATCCTACGACTCATGGGGAAAGATGTCTCAGTTCTTATATGCTATTGAACCTGAATTTGTGAATACTCAGTCCTTTTCTGCTTTAGACAGAATAGAAGGTTATGTACACAATCTCCCAGTTGAAAACAGGTTCCATATCCTTCCAAAGCCACCTATGACTATCGAAGAAGCAATTCCACGGACAAAGAAATGGTGGCCACCTTGGGATTCAAGGAAGCAGTTGAGCAGCATCTATTGTGAAACCAGTGGAGTAGCTGAAATTTGTGATAGACTGGGAAAGATTCTAGCTGATGCAGGTGGAGTGCTCACATCTGAACTGCGGAAAGACATTATTCGTTATTGTCGTGGGTTGAATCTTGTGTGGATTGGCAAATTCAAACTGGGTCCTGTAGAGCCTGAACAGTTGGAGCTCATTTTAGGCTACCCTTTGAATCACACTCGTGCTGCAGAGGACAATTTGGCCGAAAGGCTTAAATCACTGAAAAACTGCTTCCAGACAGACACATTGGGGTATCATCTTTCTGTGTTAAAGCCCATCTTCCCTCATGGATTGACAATGTTGTCACTTTTTAGTGGTATTGGTGGGGCAGAAATTGCCCTACACCGGCTTGATATTAAAATAAAAGCTGTTGTCTCAGTTGAGACTTCTGCGCACAAAAGGAAGATTCTTGAGAGGTGGTGGCGTCAATCTGGGCAAACTGGGTCTCTGGTTCAGATTGAAGACATTCAAAAGCTGACTAGTAAAAAACTTGAGGGTCTAATCAGTAATTTTGGTGGTTTTGACCTGGTCATTTATCAGAACCCTTGCTCTTACTCAGGTTCCAGGCTTCAAGCAGGTGCAGGTCTCTCCGCTCTTGATTTTTCAGTTTTTTGTGAATGTGTTCGTGTCCTGCAACGTGTAAGAGGTTTGTGTCAAAGGAAGTGACTCGTCTCTATCTTTTCTATCTTGTAGAAAATTGTGTCATTCAATGTCTTCCATGTCATGTCTCGTTCTTATCTGAACATTTTCCTGCTGTATAGGTACTTCTTCCGATAAATTTCAGTCCTGGGATTTGTTAGTAGTTTTCTTTCTTTCTAATTGTCATTAAGAATTGTTCATATATGTAAGTAAATGCATTGGTAGATTATCTCGCTAGTAATACCCGAAATTAGTCCATGGAATTATTAATATCGATTAGTTTAGTTCATAAAATTATAAGAATCCTGACTCCTTGCTATCAACTACTGAGCAATTTAAAAATGTAAAGGGGTTAAATGTGTTTTTTGTTCTATGATAAATTGTCAGATTTCATTTTTAGTTTGTACTAATTCTTTTCGTACTTTTGTCCCTAATAATTGCTTTATTTTTTTTTTTCTAAAATGATATATAAAATATTTTATTTCATTGTTTGAACTGTTTTTGAACAAAAGGTAAAATAAAATAATTAATAGGGATGGGAAATTTTAAGAATATTAGGATCCAGATTAAATTTCGATTATTTGTACTAAAAATATAAGTGACGTGTATTGATATGTGCGGTAGTTATAAAGAGTTCAAATACAACACATGACTAATTAGTAAGAACGCTAACTTACTTTACACTTTGCAGATATCGTAATTATGAATAAATAAATATATTAATAGGTTATTTATATGTTGGTGTACTAAAACTAAAAAACATTTCATGCTTGTTATCATGATTATGATTTTAGTGAAATTTATAAATATTTTATTGACTTTATAATGAGCAATAGAGAGAATATCATAACGGAAAAATAAGTACATATATTTCATTTCATTTTAGTCAAACTTATAAATATTTTATTGATTTTATAAGTGAACAATAGAGAATATTATAACGGTAAAATAAGTACATATATTTCATATAAAAGGAATATCAAAAATTAAATACAACAATTAATGATATTGTTAGAATATGATATGTATATTAGCTGTAATAGATTTATTGAGACTTCATAAATTGTGGTAAATATCTTTTTACCACACTTCTGATTTCGTGAAATTATTCAATACAACTAATATTGTTTTGTTTATAGAAAATATATACAAAACCAATAGATATAATTACCAATAGATATAATTATAATTATTTGTTTCTGAGGTAAAAGAAAATAGATATTTATCTTTACTTAATAATGTTGGTTGACATCACAAGATTGACTTTCTTCATTATTATTTTTTTTCAGAAACAACTTTTGTTTTTTGTATTATTTGAGCACTTTAAAAACTTATAAAGTTGTTTTGAATAGCGAATCTGTTTCCTTAAATCTTTGTCACTGACAGATATTTTTCTTTACTAAATTCAATTAAAGTTACTTTTTCTAAAACTTTCAATTTTCTATTTCGATTTCATGTTAAAAGTGCAGGACGTAGGTCTCTATTAGGGGGCAATATACATTAATTAAATTGTTTGTAAAACTGGATTAAACTTTAAAAGTGATATGAGAAAACTAAATTGAACTGTATAACGGTTTTGTTTTAATAAATTGAACTAAACTATATCTTGGCATAAGTGAACTAAACTAAATTGCTTAAATTATATGAATTATTACTAATAAACATCCTATTTTGAAGTAAAGTTTCCAGTATCATAAGTAATAATTTGGTTCAAATAATATTGATTCGATATTTTAAATTGATAGAACAATTAAGTGATGTTTCTACTTAAAAGAAAAAAAAAATCAATTTGGTTTAGTTCAAATCCTTTTAATTGTCGTAGTCCATGACAACCACTCAGTTGGGAAGCACCGTCCCTTATCGTAGGTAAAATACAATATTCTAAAATATAACATAAGAATGTATATTTAGATTATGTAATTTAGAATATGTTTTTGGATGAGTAATGTAAGTTGTTGAATATCTTTACAAAAGATTAATTTATAGTCCGAAAGTCTTTTTTGAATTACGTTATTAGACCAGGCTTTTAGATTGCACGATACCAAATATAATATTCAATTTTTATTTGAATTGATTAATCCATAATGGTGTTATGAATAATAATATTCAATTTTTCTCTGAATTGATTAATCCATAATGCTGTGCACAATTTAAAAATATTATGAATCAACAAATTCGAAGTCTCTCTAACAAAATTAGAAACACGAAAAAGACTAATAGAACAATGACACACCTACAAAGCACTGAAATGATACATAATACAAACAAGAGTTATGACTACAATAGGAGCATTCAAATTACAATGACTTGCAAAGGATTGCTATGTGTGAAATAGGGATAACAACACAACAAGACAAATGTGACTTTAACTATCTTTATTTTTATTTTTAGAGTGAAGATTTATTTTCAACCCCATCACCATATTTAAAGAGTATTAAATTTTTGTTTCAACTCCATTAGATAATAAATATGCTTGTACTAGCCCCTTTATTACTTCTCATTTTATTTATTGTTTCAAATATTAATTAAATATTTATTTTACAAAAAATAAAAATCATACTAAATAAAATTATATTATTAATTATTTAATGTCAAAAAAATACATATTCTACTTGTTTAGGGGGATTAAACACTTGAAATTGAGAATCAAATATTCTCATGTGACAAAATACATAAATAAAAATATTAAAAATGAGTCTTAAAAACAATTTGATTTAATGAGTCTGAGATTTGAGATTTGTGTTTTATGAAATATAATACATCATTTCAACAAAACTGCACTCTTAAAAAAAATGTATAATTAATATTGTGATAAGAAAAAAATACTTAAAGAATATGAGTGAACTTTGTAAATATTAAATAAACTAAAAGACACTTGAAAGAATTAATAAAAAATTGGGTGGCAAAAAAAATATTGGACAAATATAATAAAAGCGAGAAGACGGATATTTACGTACTCATTCTTATTCCTATATTTAATTTAAAAAATCAAATATTATCTATACTAATACCTGAACAATACTAAGAAATTAAGAATGTTTTATCAAAATTGACATAATGAACAATACTCACTAAAAAAAATTAACTGTTTTCCGAAAAAATAGTTAAAAAAGATGAAGATGCAATAAAAGATATACATAACACATAATAACATAATTTAAACTTTTCCAATAACCTATGAAATTGAGAAAAAAAAAAAACTATAGACAATATACAAAAATAAAAGAACCATAAATGTTCATAAGGCACGTTAACAAATGTAACTCAAAATATATTAATCAATACAAAAATATTTTTGGGTTGGTGCAAACGCGAAAAATAATTTAAATATTTTATTTTCAAGTATTGTTGATCATTCTGTTATGCAGTAGTTAGTTAGTTAGTTTGAATCAGCTATTATTATGCCAGCTGCTACCATTAGTTCAGTTCTGTACTCTGTTTGTAAGTAACTTTTAATACGGCAATAACAAATTTAGTTTCCTCTTTCTATCTTTTTTTCTGTCTTCTTTCTCTAGATCAAATGCTTTTGACATGGCTCTATTTTGAGATTATCATGCTTGTTTCTTTCTGAAGTATTAGGTAGTGTTTATTATTATCAAGTTTGAAATAAAGTTCTAAAACTTCGCGCTGAACTTTGATCTACATTTGTTAAAGATCGTCCCATCGCAAAGTTTCTTATCCGTGTTAGAGCGTTAGTTGATTGTGTCGCTTTTATTCTTCAAGATTTGCCTCAAGTATATCATTCTGTCATTTTTGCCACTGAAAGAAAGTTTGAACAATTACTGATTGAAGAAGTTGAAGCTTTACTTCTTGTGCATAAATATCGTTTACAAAAGTTTTGAAAGAAGCTAAAGTACTTATTTTTTGTGGTGATTGTTGATAGATATATAAGTAAAAATGTGAAATTAAGCAACATATAAAGAAAATCCTCATATATTTTTAAAGATTTTATGTTGAATTTGATGTCATTTTCTCTTGTGGATTTGATTTTGTTCTTCTCTCACCCACTTGTATACCGTATATTCATCTTATCTATAATCAATGTGACTCTTTAGGCTTTTCCTACTCTTAATGCCCCGTTTTATGTTTTTTACGTTTTTCACTTTCTCTTGAATTCATCCATGTGCTTTCAAATGGGCGTTTATTTGATTTTATTTTTGTTACTGATGTCATATAGGTACGGTGGAAAAGTTTGGGGAAAGGACCTGTTTTGATTGATCGTGTGTTTGTTCTAGCTCATCCTGCTGCTGATACTCGGAATATGAAGGTACAACAGTATTCTGTATTTGGTCTATTTAGGGTGTGTTTGGAAGATGTTATTTACAACTTCTTTGAATGTTGTGACATAAGCACTAATATAAGTGTTTGGAAAAGCTTATAAAAATAACTTACGATATTTCCATAGTCTGTTTTCAGTTATTTCAATAAAAGAACTTAAGATAGGTTACATAGAAAAAAAAATTAACCATATTTTCTCTTTGGATTATGTAAACATGTTATTCATAGGTCCTTATTTGATTAGTACTTATTTAATAAGCACTTAATTGAACTGTTTACCAAATTGTGCCCTTAATACGTATCTATGTGTTTTTGCTAATTGAGTTTGTTTTGTCATAGGAAGAGGATAGGGAGAAACTTTTCGAACCCAAGCTTCAGCAGACTGAGGTCAGATTCTATGTATATTTTGTTAAAGTATCTTTATTTATTAGGGTATATAGATGTTTGTTATTTGTCAGTTGATTGTGTTATTTATAATTATTTTTTCCCTGGTATTTTTGTATGCCTATTTTTGGGCATGCAAACAATATTTTCTAACAATTATATATGGTTGAGTGAATTTTAATTTACCTGTTTTGGTTTTGTGAAATCTCTGGAAACAAAACCCCCCTTTTACTTTTTGAAACTACAATGGTGATATGGAAATTTGTTGTTAATGTCGTGGAGATGAGCATATTTATAAGTATAAAAAAATAGAAAACCATTAATGTTCATAAGGCACGTTAACAAATAATACTCACATATTTCATCACTCATGTACTCAAACTCACACCTATGAAATCAATAAAACTTATTCTGTGTTAGAGTAATAAGAGAATAATTGAGTGGCCATGATTTGAGTAGTGTTAGAGGGACTTGATAAAATAAAGAAAAAGAGAAAGTATATTGTTGATAGCTTGAACAGGTCTCCCTTTGGTAGCAATATTTATGTATGGCAAATCTGTGTGATACATGAAAGAGTAAAAAAAAATAATTAATACTTGGAAAGATAGGTACTACCCAAAATAGCTTTTGAATAAAGCTTACTTAGCCTACTCTTAGGTTACACTTTACTTGAAATTAGTTTTATCTTCTTTCTTTGTGTTGTACTTGTATCTCCCATCAAGAAATCCTCCGCTTATTATTTTAATTTATCTATCTTGTTATGACTGTATTATGCATCTAATTTTTGTTACTTCTGGGATCTTAGGTCAGCAATGAAAAACTCTTCGGAATTATGGCAAAAACAATTGAAGTGTTTGCAATGGGCTTCTCTGACAATGAAGTATCATCGGCAATTGCTACACTAGGTGAGTCGTAGTGAAAACTGATTTTTTCTAAACTATGCAGCTGTAAGATTAGATTACTGGTGTTGCCTTTCAAATTGTGAGATGACATCAATAGAATAGAACTTTTATCATTGGCTTTTATTATACTGGATTCTGGAAATTATATCTATTTCTTTCCATTCATGTTTTATATCAGGACTTGACTTCAGTTTGCTTATTAGTATTGCATCTTTAGCTTAGCAATTGGCCGTTTTTCAGGTTCCGAGGCACCAATTTCGGAGCTTGCAAACTTTCTTTTTGCTGAACAAAAGGTTAGACTTTTTAGTTGTTATATTTCAAATTATATGTTCAATCTTTTTTTGTAATTCAACTTGTTTTTTTATTTATATAATTATATACTTTATTTTAACAATAATGAGCATTGTTACCTGGAATCATATTTGCATTTTTTTTAGTTTACGCTTTATGCATGTAAATGAAGTTGTGGCAAGTGACAAGTATGACCATTGTTTATGTTGAAGTGAGCCCCTCTGGGATTTTAGGAGCTTGAAAATTTAAAGGATAACTATTGAATAGCTTCGCCTACATTTTCTACATTGCATGGCTAAAATTAAACACTATCGTAGTCTTGTTCTTTTACAATTAGTCAATCACATGGTAAATATTTTCTGGGTCTAACTAAAATAAGAATGGTACCAAAAGAAACAAAAACACAGAAGAATATTTATAACTGAACTATATTATGTCAAAACTTCTCATAAATTAAATTGCTTTTCTACGCATCTAACAAACTGATTTTGCAAAATTGAGTTAGGAGTAAACCACTTACATAAAATGAACAATAGTGCTAAGAAACCTGAGTAGTAAAAGTTAAGGTATGTTCCGTATAAAATTGTATTGTGCCGAGTTATTCTTTTGTACTAAAAACCAGTCAGGTTTTTGCTGAGTGATGAAATTTCTTGCTTGTCTAGTTTCCCACCACTCCTGCTTATTCTGTGGGGATCAAAGATGAACCAGATATAGATTTATGTGATACAGCAGAAGTGAAAGCTGAGAACTTTAGCCATGAACCTGCACAATCGAGCCACATCAAGGAGGAGGAAGTTTACAATGATACTAGGGTGAAGGAGGAAGAAGGAATTGATGAATTTCCCGTCAATGTTTCTGATCAATTTTTCAATTCTGTGGAGAATGATAGAGCTAAAAGACCCAAGTATGAACATAATGTTTCTTGAGACTTGTGCGCAAAAAAGGAAGGTTATTGAGAGGTGGTGGCGTCAATCTCGGCAAACTGGGTCTCTGGTTCAGATTGAAGATATTCAAAAGCTGTCTAGTAAAAAACTTGAGGGTCTAAATCAGTAATTTTGTGTCAAAGAAGTGATGTAGTGATATTGATATTGATATTGTAATGTGTTTTTGTAGGTGGATGGTACATGTGATAATCCACTTAAAGGAGTTTGTGCAATAGTTATATTGAGGTTAAATACGATAAATGACTAATCTTTGCTTGTGAAAGAGATAACAAATACAACTAACTATAATACTTTCAGATATCATAATTATGAACAAATAAATACATTAATAGGTTATTTAGGTGTTGGTGTACTAAAATTAATGAACATATGATTAAGATTTTAGTGAAATCTATACATAATGGTAAAATAATAGGTTTGAGGAAATCTCCCAAATTGTGATAAAGATTTTTTTGAAAAATGTACTAAAATTACTCAATGTATTTAGTATTGTATTGGTTATGAACAATACGTACAAAACCTATAGATATAATTGTCTTTACTTGATAATATTGGTTCACATCGTAAAATTGACTTTCATGACTTTTTTTTTTTTGGAAATGAAAGAGAAAACAACTTTTGTGTTGTTTGAGTATTTTAAAAACTTAAGGAGTTGTTCCTTTAAATATGTCACCGAGGGAGATTTTACTTTACTAAATACAATTAACATTATTTTTCCTACAAATTTCAATTTTCTGTTTCGGTTTCATGTTAAAAGTGGAAGATGTAGGTCTCTTAGGGATGGACAAGATACGTTAGTTAAATTAAACTATTGTAAAACTGGATTAAACTTTAAAAGTGGTACGAGAAAACTAAATTGAATTGTATAATGGTTTAAATAAATTGAACTGAACTATATCTTGGTATAAGTGAACTAAATTAAAATATTCTAAATTATATGAATTATTTGAATTATTAATAGTAAACATCCTATTTTAAAGTAAATTTTCCAATATCATAAGTTATAATTTATTTTAGTTCAAATAATATTGATTCTATATTTTAAATTAATAGAAAAATTAAGTGCAGCTTTTAAAAAAAAATCAATTTAGTTTAGTTCAAATGTTTTTTAACTGTCCTAGTCCACGACAACCACTCAGTTGGGAAGCACCGTCCCTTATCCTAAGTAAAATGGGATATATTATAATATAACATAAGAACGTATTTTAGATTATGGAATTTAGAATATATTTTTTAACTGTAATCCAAATTGTTGAGTATCATTATAAAATATTAATTTCAAACTATGCAATCCAAAAGCCTTTTTTAAATTACATGATTTAGAACAGGCTTTTAGATCGTACAATACAAAACATAATGTCCAATTTTTCTTATTTTGAATTGGTTAATCTACAATGCTGTCTTAGATTGCACAATTTAAAAATATTATGAATCAACAAGTTTGAAATGTCTCCAATAAAACTAGAAATGTTAAAAAGACCAAGCTCATATATAAAATAACAAAACAACGACAAAGATCACACCTATAGAGTACTTGAATGGCGCATAATGCAAGCAGGAGTGTTGCAAAGATTTGTGGTATGTGAAATAGGGATGACAATAAGATATGAGTTTAACTATCCTAATTCTTATCTTTACAGTGAAGTTCTATCTTCAACTCCATCCATGTGACAATTCAAGGTTTTAGAGAATTTAAAGTAAATTAAAAAAATGAGATTTTTCTAAAATTAATAAAATATTTAAAATGATGATATACTTATTTAAAGTTTGTTTTTAAATTTTTATGATGTAAAATTATCTATTAAATCATGATAATTGATTACTTTATTGTTGTTTTTATCTATATTTATATTGTTAACTTATTCATTTAAAGAAGATTCACATGTATTTTTTAATTTATATAAATTTACCCATAACTCTTTTTTGTGATTGAACAAAAAGTTCAACTCTTTTTTTGTTAAGTTTTGAATAATTTGATTCATATCTTCTAGTTGATATATTGGTATATTTTTATATAAAATTAAAAACTAATATATATATAACGATACTAAGTTAAGAGATAGAATTTGATTGCTAAAACAATGAACTAGATCGTAGTATCTTGTCCTGAAGTCTCCTATTATCTTTTGATCCTGTCATTTGGTAAGTATTTAAATTTAATTATAAATTATAAATTTTTAATGTTTTTCCTTGAATCTGCATATTTTAAAATTAATTAAGATTAATTCAATGATCCATTCAAAATGAGAAAGATAAAGACACATAGATAAATAATAAAATGATAAAATAAATTTGAAATTGGGAAATAACTTAATGATAATCAAAAACTCAAATTGAAACAAATTATGGAAGAATCAATAAAAAAAGGTAAGATAAATGAAAGAAATAAGTAAAGAAATCAGATAAAAAAATAAGATAAGTAGAAAAGTTCGGGAATGAAAATGACATAAAAAGAAATTATGTTAATGTGATAGAATAATAAAAAAAGTAGAAAATTAAAAAACTTTAATAAATAGGATTCGTTTAGAGCTTGATTTTTCTTTAAAAAATTATTATTAATTAATTATAAGAAAGTTTTAAAAATATTATTCATTAAATAATATATATAATATAAATATAAATTTTAAGTAGTTAAAGAATATTTATAGTATTGATGTAAATTAAAAGTTAATTAAAATATTTTAAGTTTTTAATTAAAATTTATTTGTAGTATAATTTTAAAATTAAATATTTTTTTAATTTTTTAATAATTTACTAGTATTAATTTTGATAAGCTTTGAGACAATGTCTAAAGGGGTTGTTTTACTTAAATCCTAAGTCTGTCTTCGAGTATAAATTTTTGTCTCAACTCTATTAGATAATGAATATATATATATTTCTGTCTTTTTATTGTTTCAAATATTAATTAAATATATTTTTTTAAAATAAAAATTATAGAAAATAAAATTATATTATCATTATTTAATGATAAATAATTTTAAAGATTGACGTGATTAAACACTTTAAATATTTTCATGTGACAAAATAAATAAATAAAAATATTAAAAAAGAGTGAAAATAATAAAACGTGTGTCCTAAAAATGATTCGATTTAATAAATTGAGATTTATATTTCTTGAAATACAATACCTCATTTCAACAAAATTGAAAAAAAATGTGCAATCAATAATCTGATAAAAGAGAGAAAATATTTAAAAGATATGAGTAAACTTTGTAAAAATATTAAATAAATCAAACCATACTTAAAAGAGATAATAAAAAATTGTGACAGAAAAAGAAAAAAAAAATTCCAAATAAAACGAAACTAAAGAAAATAAATACCCAAGTATAGTAACGAAGACGACGAGAAGATGAAGATGCAATAAAAGATATACATACATCTAATAACATAATTTAAACTTTCCCTATAACCTATGAAATTGCGAGAAAACTAAAAACAATATACAAAAAATAAAAAACCATAAAAGTTCATAAGGCACATTAACAAATATAACTCACATTATTTCATCACTCGTGTAACTCAAATTCACACCTATGAAATCAATAAAACTATACATTTTTTGGGTTGGTGCAAACGTGAAAAAGAATTTCAATATTTTATTTAAGTAAAATTTGAGTTTTTCATCTTAGGAAATTGAATTAAACAAATTTATAATATTTTAAATTTTTTATCAATATATTTTATCAAAAAATATTTTAATTTTTTTAATTAAACATAGAAAGTTAGAAACACTTATTTTCTTTTAAGTTTATTTTATATTTTAAGCAATAACATTTTCAAAAATCATTTATTGAAAAAGCTTTTTGTCAGGATTCATACAAAATTATTTTTACAAGAGAAATGGAAATGTATTTATTAATTCATTATCATTCTTAAATATAATAAACATATCATATTATTTTTATTGCATTATTCAATGTGAAGATAGTTAAATTTTTAATAAAAAATATTATATCATCTAGTTCCTATAAAGTTTACCTAGCATTGGTCACTATAAAAGCTCTCTGTTGAAATTTGAAATTCATTACCTTTGTGACTCTTCACCACTTTAAATCCACCCTTGAAGATATTATTTTGTTTTTGATGTTAACACGTTTACATGTTTCTTTAGTGATCAAATGAATCCTAATGGCCGGCGTGAATGACGAATAGTAATAACTATCAGATTATTGTCAAAGTGTCATGGACAAAAGTTTCAACAAATCGTCCAACTCAGACGGACACAAGAAATTATAAAATTGTAAATACTTGCTTTTTTGCCTTAAAGCGACAACTAAGTGTAAACGTGTCCCTCTCACTGCTTCATCAATACATAACCTAACAATAGAGACAAATAGATGTACATGTGTCCCTTCGATGTGCACAGCGTAATATGAAATTCACACCAATTATAATATGATTTTAATCTTCCTAAACTTTTGAAGTTTAGTTTTAGTTTTATCCTTCAAACCCTATTTAAATTACTTTTTCACCCCTTTATAAATTTCAATCTGAATTTCTTGGGGAATTAAAAATAGTTTATTTCAAAATTTAAAAATAAAAAACAGATAAATAGTTTGGAAACTACCTTTTCTAAATTGTTATCCAATTCAATTAGAGAACTAAAAGTAATGCATTTCAAAAAATAAATTAAAGTAAAATACATAAATAATTTGAGGAAGTAAACTCAGATTTTTAAAAAATTAAAGGAGTAAACTATACTTGCTATAAAATAATTATTTTTTTTCAGCATTATAAAATAATTCTTTCTCATATACATGTATGTGAGAATGAGGTTCTTGACATTTTGAAACTCTTCAAAAAGTAAACATCAAATAAATTGTTTACCATAAAATCAGCATAATAACATTATGTGTACGTACGCAAAATGTGTTTCTCGAACTATCAATGATTTTGACTTGTTCATTAGATTGATATTAATGAGTTGCTAAAAGTGAACTATATCCCAAAACGAAAATTGCTAGTACGTGATCCAAGGTAGATTAAAAAACAATAAAGAGAATGGGTTGAAAAATAAAAACAAAACATTATACTAACAATAATTAAATTACTTTGAGAGTAATTTAGGTAAAATTATTTAATGATGCTCTGTAATATTAAACATCAATTTTATTTAATAAATTTGTGAACTTAATCTACTAAACTGGAACTTTAATTATTTAATGTGATATATATATATATATATATATATATATATATATATTGGTTTATTTTTAAAATTTAGGTTTATTTGGTATATTTTCTGTGCAAATATTTTTAGTACAAAAACTAGAAAAAATAAAATAATTCTTAAAAAATATATGAATTGATTTGTAGTATTTCTTATATTATTATTTCGAAAATAATTTTTTTATTTATGAAAAAATATTTCATTTTTCTATTTTTATTTCAATTTCGTTTATAGAAAAGTTTAAAATGTATAATATAACTATAACGGTTGATAAAAAATATTAAAAGTTGAATTAATAAATTTATAATATAGACAGGTTGAGGTCGCTTGTATTAGTTATGTAATAATATTGGTGTTTTTTTTTTCACATAAGGTATTTAGTTATGTAATAATATCATTTAGTTATATACTAGTTTATTGAGAAAAGGAGCAAATTAAAAAAAAAATCTAGAGATATTAAGAAGAGAAAAAGAATACAATATTATTGAAATTATTGGACCGCAGGGTCGGTGTCAGCAAGTACCAGGTTCTGGCATTACATTACATGTCCCCGCTTATAAACTTGCGTTGCGAGTGACCGGGACCTATATAGCTTAAGCATAACACCAATACATTCTCAACTTTTATCGCCATTTTCTTCTATTTAACCGTCCTAAGATCAGGATCACCAGCCCTAATCCATTTCTCTCTCTAATACTCTTTTCTCTAATTCGTCTTCTTCTTCTTCACCATGCATCCTTCCCAATTTCACCATTAATTGATCGCACTCCGATTCCTTCACCATGTTCGAAGCTCACGTAAGAATCTCCTTCGTTACTCTCCTTTGCGCAACAATCTCCAGCTTGATTTTCAATTTTTATTTCCTCTGCCTGCGTCTGTGCAAGTGCGATGTCTATTTACTCCTCTTTCTCTTTAGCGAGCATGTCGGACTTCAATTTTAATCTTAATTTTGAGTTTCAATTTGCTTCCTGCGTTTGCAATGTTGCTTTCTATTACTGTTTGTTTGTTGAATTTGAGTTCGATTTGAATTTTGTGTGCGTCTTTTGCTTTGGTTTGCGTGATATGTTCTCGGTGAATCCTGTGACGGAGGTGATAGTGACGTTGCTCTGTTGACAGGTTCTGCATTTGCTTCGAAGATATTTAGGTGAATATGTGCACGGACTCTCAACGGAGGCTTTGAGAATAAGTGTCTGGAAGGGTTTGTATTCTGCCATCTTCTCGCATTTTACTCACTTCGTTTACTGCTTCTCGTGAATTCGAGCACAAGTTCGATGAATAGGTTTATTGTTTATTTTTTATGGTGTATTATTTTTACTTACACATTCTATACTCTGTATGGACGCGCCTTGCTCCACTTTTTTTTGTTTTCTGATTTATACCAGCCGCGACTAACCATTTTTGTCAAATGTCTCTGTGAGTTCTCAATTTATATCAAACTGAGCGTATGTTCAGAGTTTTTATTTTTTAATTTTTTTTTTCAACTCTTTAAAGCTGTTAAAACTTATTGCATTGTGAGGTTAATTGGCAGATATGGAGCACGTTGTTTGGATAACATTGGATTTGTCCTAGTTTGGAATTTATTCTTTTCCTCTTAATTTTGTAATTTACTTTAGTGGTTTTGTGAGCACAAAGGAAAGTCAAATATGCTGGAATTATGCTCTTTGAACTGTACTGCTGGCTGTACATTCTGTTGGAGTGCAACTTTGTTGTCCTTAGATTGATATTCTTTGGCATGGGCTTGTTTTTCCAAACTTTTTTTTGAGGCCATTAGTTTCATCAAGGTCTTTTTTTATTTATTTTTTATTTTATTTTTATTTGTGATGAAAACATGTGCATGTATATTCTAGATGTAGTTTCATTTTCACATGTTTGTCTATATTCTCATTCTACACATTTTATTATTTATGCGTTTTTTCAGTGAACCTAATTCAGAGTTGTGCCAATGAATATCTTTCATTGGATGAATTTCTTATAAAATACATTGTTTTCATGCTTATTAGTTTTCACATTACTGCAATGATTTTCTGTATTCCATTGAGATATCATGTTAGCTGTTATTCCAACCAAGACATTATCGAATTCTGCAGGTGATGTTGTCCTCAAAGATTTGAAATTGAAGGCAGAGGCACTAAATGCACTAAAACTACCAGTTACTGTCAAAGCTGGCTTTGTTGGTACAATTACATTAAAGGTACATTCAGTCATTTAGCTTTACTGGTTGTTTGAGTATTGTTTTACTCGGACAGTTGTATTATTGATAATCAATTAGAGTATCTTTTGATTTTTCTGTTATGCAGTAGTTAGTTAGTTTCAAACAGCTGTTATTATGACAGCTGCTACAATTAGTTCAGCTCTATATAAGAGCAATGTGTACTCTGTTTGTAAGTAACTTCAATACGGCAATAACAAATTTAGTTTCCGCTTTCTATCTTTCTTTCTCTCGCTCTTAATCTTCTATCTCTATCAACAATGGTCATACCAGAGCAATCTTCCTCCTCCTCCTCCTTCCCTATCATCCGATGCTTTCATCCATATCTCAGAGAAGCTTGATGATTCCAACTTCTTGCTATTGCAGCTACATGTTGAACCATGTATTAAATTACATCATCTTCAACATTTTGTTGATTCCTCTCTGTTTTCTTACCAAAGACAATTACAATGCTAGAAAATTTAATCTCGTGTATAGTGCTTGGGAACCACTAGATCAAATGCTTTTGACATGGCTCCAGTTTAGATTATCACACTTGGTTCTTTCTAAAGTATTAGGAAGTGTTTATTATTATCAAGTTTGGAATAAAGTTCTAAACACATGTGTGCTCGAGTACGATAAGTTCTTGCTGAACTTTGATCCACATTTCTTAAGGATCGTCCCATGCCAAAGTTTCTTATTTGTGTTACAGCGTTAGTTGATTGTGCTGCTTTTACTGGAGGTGCTGTTTCTCTCCAAGAGCACAATGGTGTTATTCGTGAAGTTTGCCTCAAGAATACGATTCTGTCATTTTTGCCACTGAGAGAAAGTTTGAACCATTACTGATTGAAGAAGTTGAAGCTTTACTTCTTGTGCATAAATGTCGCTTACAAAGGTTTTGAAAGATGCTAAAGCACTTGTTACTGGCTTTGTGTGGTGGTTGTGACTCTAGATATTGGGGTTGTGGCAGTGGGCTTGGAGGTCGCTTTGCCAATATTTAATGTCAAGTGTCTTAACATGGACATATTGCTTCTTTTTGCTATCATTGGTTTGATCAAAGTTATCAACCTCCTACTCACAATTGCATTGCATTCTGTTATATTGCTTTTGTCAATGCTTTTTGGTTTACAATTCTTGGAATCTTGGTTTGAGTCGAACTCAATTTCACAAAATCAATTTGTGAATTGAGGGTTGTCCCCCACTTGTATACTGTATCTTGGTCTTATTCTGTAATCAATGTGAGACTTAGGCTTTTCCTACTCATAATGCTCTTTTTTATTTATTTTTTTATGTTTTTCACTTTCTCTTGAATTATCCATGTGTTTCAAATGGGCGTTTATTTGATTTTTTTTTGTTACTAATGTCATATAGGTTCCATGGAAAAGTCTGGGGAAAGAACCTGTGATTGTTTTGATTGATCGTGTGTTTGTTCTAGCTCATCCTGTTGCTGATAGTCGGACTATGAAGGTACAACAGTATTCTGGATTTGGTCTATTTAGGGTGTGTTTGGAAGATGTTATTTACAACTTATTTGAATATTGTGACATAAGCACTAATATTAGTGTTTCGAAAAGCTTATAAAAATAACTTATGATATGTCCATAGCCTGTTCAGTTCATTTCAATAAAAAAAAAACCCAGGATAGCTTAGGAAAACAACTTATATAAAAAAAATTTAACCATATTTTCTCTTTGGATTATGAAAACATGTTATTCATAAGTCCTTATTTGATTAGTACTTATTTAATAAGCACTTAATTGAACTGTTTACCGAATTGTGCAATTAATATGTATCTATGTCTTTTCGCTAATTGAGTTTGTTTTGTCATAGGAAGAGGATAGGGAAAAACTTTTCGAAGCCAAGCTTCAGCAGATTGAGGTCAGATTCTATGTAGATTTTGTTAAAGTATCTTATTTTTTAGGGTATATTGATGCTTGCTATTTGTCAGTTGATTATGTTATTTATAATTATGTTTTTCCTGGTATTTTTGTATGCCTGTTTTTGGGCATGTAAACAATATTTTCTAACAATTATATATTGTTGAGTGAATTATAATTTACATGTTTTGGTTTGTGAAATCTCTGGGAACAAAATCCCCTTTTACTTTTAGAAATTATAATGGTGATATGGAAATCTACAGTTAATTTCGTGGAGATGAGCATATTTATAAGTATCAATTACCAAGTAATATAAGTAGTAGTATATTGTAGTTCTTGGTTACATTTATATCTATTTATTTATTTTTTAAAACAAATGGATGACCTATCTTAAGATTCCCGCATAATAGTCCTTTATGAATTTCTTATGAGATACATGTACTTCAAAAAATATCAACTAATTGGGTGATTGTTGTCTAATGTGATACTGGATGCTTGAAGGATTTTCTAGCCATAAGATGATTATGATTTTGTGGCAGTTTACTGGCTATGTGGTTCTTTGTGTAACTGAAAGATCCTTTGTGAAATTCTTCTGAAATACGTGTCTTTAAGAAGTGAAAATAGGGAGAAACCTTAAAGAGAACATAAAGGTATTTGATACCGAAGAGAAGCTTAGGTGAGTCTGTTACTAGGTTGATAACAGTGGTGAAGGCATGATCCCACTACTTGAGAGGAAGAGAAGCATGTCTAAGCAATGTAAGACTAAGATCAACATGTCTGTGTTTTTTCTCAAGAACGCTAATCTGATGATGATGAGGACAAATTATCCTGTGCTGAATTCCCATGTCTACTAGAATATCAGGAAATGATCTAAACTCACCACCCCAATCAGTTTGAACAATTTTTAAGGGCAGTTGAAATTAAAGTTCAGTCATAGTCTTGAACTGTTGGAAAACAGGAAAGAAATCATATTTTTTCTTAAGAAGAGAAATCTAGGTAAATCTTGAAAGAGCATGAACAAATGTTGCATGATATAAAAAGCAATTAGTGTTTAACACCGAAGATGGACCGCATAAGTCAATATAAACAAGTTCTACAGGATAATTCTGAACTATTCCAGATAAGGAGGAAGAAATTTAGAGAACTTTGCCAATACTGGCTTTAAAAAAAAACAAACAAACAATGTTTTTACTTGAAAAAGGATTATTACATTGCTAAAAAATAAGATTCATAACATTAGTATTAGGATGCCTAGTCTCATGCCAAACAGATTGAATATTATTTTTATTGCCTGTATTGACAAAAAACCAAGATTTAGAAAGAGGATGTTGATGCCATTGGTGGGAAAGGCACAGAGAGCATCTGGCCCCACATCTCCTTGAACAAGCACTTCATTAGTTACCTGGATTTGACAAGATAACGAGTGTTATGAAATTTAAATAATCAAAATTGTCCTTAGCAAACTTACTAACGCGCATTAGATTTTTAGGTCTGGTAGGATATGCAGTAATTGATGAAAAGCTAAAGAAACTTGAGGATTTTTTGGAGTATAAAATTTTTGGAAGAATCGGAAGATTTAATAGGAAAACCTTGATCATTGCCAGTATAGATTTGTTAGGGACCTTCATAAGGAATGCTTTATTAAATATTTGACTTTCTCCAGTAACATGAAAAGAAGCCCCGAACTCGTGGTACCAATTAGAACTGGAATTAGGATCAATTGGGGTTGATAGTAAACCAACACTAGTGTTGGTTAGCATGGTAGAAGGAGGATGTTGTCAAGTGGAAAGATGACGTGAATAGATATCCTTGAACAAACATATTCGTATTTCCTTGAGAATTAGAGTGAGTATTACTGAGTGGAAGGTTGAAAAACTGTGATCAAACCTGTAATAATAGAAAACAACACCGTGCCTAGTCTTGAAGTATAACTGACATTAAACATTCACAAAAACACCCTTTACGATCGTCCCTATGTCCTCGAAAACCAGTGCCACAACCACCACGAAAAGAAGACATGCCACGAAAGTTGTTGACCTGCAGTTGAGTATCATGAATGGACTAGTCAATGTTAGAACATTAGAAGGTTCTACATCTTTGTTGAAAAAAATTGGTTAAAGGTGCATGAGTTAGATTAAGAGAAACAAAATTAGAAATAGACTTTTTATTGGTGTTTTTGAAGACGAGACTTATGTTCAAGAAGAGCTTCAACTTCTTCAATAGGAAGAGGTTTGAACTTACTTTCAATAACATAAATAATAGGTTGATAATCTTGAGGCAGCCCTTCAAGAATAACATCAATGTGTTTTGGAAGAGAAATAGTATCTAATACAAAGGTAAGGCAATCAACTGAAGATTTTACTTGAAAAAGAAAACCACCCATTGAATGATCAATAAGAGTCATGGAACAGAGTTCATGTGATGTTGCTGCACTCTTGCTCTTGTTTGTTTGTGAAAATAATCATGCACTTCATTTTCAAACTTGATAAGGATGAAGACATCCAAGAATGCGTGAAAGAAAGGATCTGGATATAATGGATTGCAACCAAATCAACATCATCTGATTTTTTTGTTCCCTAAAGAAACATAGGCTGGATTAATTGTCCCACTATCACGATCTGTTTCACTTAGAAACTGAAGAGGAAGAGAGGGATTTACCACAAAATTTTGGAGGCGCCAGAGCAAGAAGTTGGAATCATCAAGTTTTTCTGATATTTTGACAAAACCTGTGCAGGAAACAGAACAATCAAAGTCACTGGTAGGCGGTGGAGGTGGGGGTTGAGGAGGAGGATTATTTTCTGAAATGGTGGATTACTGCTGAGCTCTTGGGACCATATTGGAGTTAAGAGAGTGAGAGAGAGAAAAGAGAAATAGAAAAGATACTTTTTGTACTGATAAAATGTACAAAGGATAATTGGTCTTCTCTTTATACAAAGAATGAAAAGAAACAAAGTCGCAAAAGAACAACTGATAAAAACACCTATAACAAAAACTATATCAAACTAGATACAACACTAACATGTTTGAACCCATAAAGGATGGTCAGATTCAAACATCTTTGTCATGTGGTGAGTGTGATTTACCCTATTTTCTGTTATTGCGAAAACGAAATGGAGCCGAGGAGGTATTTGGATATGCTTTGATGTTGAAGAACAGTAACACACTGCTTCATTCTGTTTTTTTTTTCCCCTGGCCTTTCATTATCATTTGTTATTAATGATTGTGTGGTTTCATGGATAATCAGTTTTTGATCTTCCTTTAACATTTCTTCCATGTATTTTAGTCTCTTCTTTATTAATTTGTCTTGGACAATGTCTTCTCTTCACTTAAATTGAAAGTTAGAACCAACTCTCAATTTAACTAAGCCAATATGTTTGTGTACACTAGATATTGTTTTACAGATTTGGATTCTCGACTTTTGTAACATTGTTTTGACCTATAGTCTCTTTTTCATTTCTCTTCACGCAGGAAGCAGAGTCAGCTACACTTGATGCAATATCTAAGTCCAAGTTGGGAAGTGTATGATGCTGTAATCTGGCTATTGTTTTGAATACATTTGATTCTTTGTTTTAATTTCTCATTTTGTCATCAAGTTGTTTAAAGCAAGAGTGCATTTGCACATGTCATGCCTAAGTTTGTCCATATATCTGTACATTGTGACAATCATCTGTTTTGTTGAAAATAAATCTGAATGACTGTTTTGTTTTGATTGTATTTTGGAAGAAGTTATTGTTAAATTTGATCATGTTTCATGCTTTGTTTTTCATCAGAGCCTATATTTGGAGTTGGATTTTCAATCGTGTTGGAGATGTAGAGGCTATTTATCTTGTCTTCTGTAACAGTATACGTGGAGGAGTATGTCTCCCATTAAAATTTAAAGGATCAGGAAACAGATGCACTGATAAAATGTGATTCATTTTTGGTTTCCTTTTAAGGGTGTTGAAAGTTCACGAGAGCTACTTGGAGTTAGTTAACGATAGAGGAATTAAGTAATGAATGATCCAGACGTGTTGTTTGTTGTTTTGGATAGTGAAATGAATTTAGACATACAATGCATAATTGCATGTGGTTGTACTTAAATAAAATTAGGAAAGTGTGAAGAAGAGGTAGCATCTTTCGAAGGTGTTTTACTGAGAATTGAAAGGATTAAGTCAAATGGATAGTGAGCGTATTTTCTCTTTCTTTACAAACAATCACATACACACGCACACATTGAGATAACAAGATTGTTACTATTATCTCGCAGCCGTCCTCTGGAAATTCATGGCTGAGTTCTCTAATTTCTACAATTATTGGAAACCTCAAGATATCAATCACTAATGTGCATATCAGATATGAAGATACAGTCAGGTTGGTTTATAAGTACCATTTTAATTTCCTTTGCACAGTAGAAGTGGGCATGAAAAAATTGACATTTATTTATTTTTCAGTTTTTATAATTGATGAAATTTTAGTTTTGTTTATTTTCAGTTGCTTACGCACATAAGTGTTGTTTGCAGTAATCCAGGCCATCCATTTTCTTCGGGTGTGACTTTGGCTAAGCTTGCTGCTGTTACAATGGATGAGCAGGGAAATGAAACTTTTGATACAAGTGGCGCTTTGGATAGGTTGAGGAAGGTAGATAGTCCCTCCCTAAGAACACTTTATTGACGTATTGAATGTTAATTCTAACTTGAGAAACCAAATTTAGACTTTCCATGGAAGTTTTTGTTGCAGTAGAGCATTATCTTTTAAATGTTATTAGAGTTAAGAGATAGAAAGAGAGAGAAAAGAGAAACAGAAAAGGGAATTTTAATTTTGATAAAACAGATAGAATTGTTGCCTTTCCATGTGTAGGGCTGTTAATTTTCATGTTTTTCATATATATAGAGAAGGAAATACATGTGCTGAAATACTTGCTAATTTGGGTCTGAATTCTAGGGTAGAGTTTGCTTGGTATGGTAGGTTGCACGCTTGTATCACGAAGGACTTTTTTAGTTATTAAAATAAAGAAAAATAAATATAAGATTAATTTCCACATAGGGTTGTTTATTTATAAGTAGAAATAGTAACAATAAAAAAATTATGAGCTAAGCCCATTACATTCAACACTCCCGCTCAAGCTGATGTATATAAATTGTATATACCAAACTTGTTACAAATATAGTCAATTCTAGGTCCCCGTAAAGATTTAGTGAAAATATCTGCTAATTGATCATTTGAATTAACAAATTCAGTCTGAAAGTTTCCCGGTACAATCTTCTCTTAAATAAAATAACAATCAATCTCAATATGTTTCGTCCTTCCATGAAAGATAAGATTTGAGCTAATATGAAGAGCAATCTAATCATCACATATGAGTGTCATTTGATGACCTCTCCAAACTGCAATTTTTTAAGAAGATGTTTAAGCTTAAGAATCTCACAGGTGGCTGAGGTCATAGCTCTATATTCTACTTCAGCACTAGATCTTGCCACATGTTGTTTCTTGTTCTTCCAATAGATCAAATTATCACCAATAAGAACACAATATCCAGAAATGAATCTTCTATTAGACAGAGATCTTGTCTAATCATCATTTGAATAACATACAACTTTAGTATGATTATTGTGACCATATAGCAAACCTTTAATGTACTTCAATATTCGAATGACTGCATTCCAATGATCAACACAAGGAAAATTAAGAAATTGACTCACCACAATGACTACAAATGAAATATTGGGATGAGTAACAGTGAGATAATTCAATTTTTCAACTAATCTCTTACACTTCTTAGGATCTGAAAGAGGCTCCCTCTGATTAGATAGGAGTTTGATTTTAGGATCTATGGGTGTGTCAACAAATTTTGAATTCATTAAATCCAGTTTCCTCTAAAATATCTAATGCATACTTTCTTTAAGAGATAACAATACCATTGTTGGATGTGCTATCTCAATCTCCGGGAAATATCTAAGTTATCCAAGATCTTTGGTTTGAAAGTGGTGACATATGTTGTTTCATCTAAGAGATGTCATGGTGATCACTTCTTGTAAGAACAATATCATCAACATATACTACTAGATAGATACACTCAACACTTGAGTGACGGTACAAAATTGAATAATCTACCTCACTGTAGTCATACCAAACTGTTGAACACTTCTGAATTTTCCAAACCAAGCCGTACGTGACTGCTTGAGGCTGTATAAAGATTTACGGAGATGACATACCAATCCATAAGACCCCTCCTGAGCAACAAAACATGAAGGATGTTCCATATAACTTCCTACAAATATCCGTTGGTAAAAGTATTTTCAACATCTAGTTGATAAAGAGGCCATCTTTGTAGAACAAGAAACAACATATTTTGGCTAGATCTAGTACTGAAGTAGAATATAAAGCTATGATATCATTTTAAGAGGGGACTATAAGCCTAACTCCACCTTACAAAACCGGCTTGTAAGATAATGTTTGCATCCATTTATAAATTATTGAAAAGCTTTATCTCTAGGCGATGTGGGATTTCCAACACACTCCCCTCACGCCGAGACTCCCCAACTCATGTGTGGGACTATATATTTAAGGGTGGCCCGATAGGTCCAACAACATTGCTAGGATAGGTTCTGATATTATATTAAAATAAAAAAAATATGAAAGTTATCTTCTTTGTGTAAAATACATATATAGAGTTGTTTATTTATAGGTAAAAATAGTAACTGAATAACAAAAAGTATGAGCTAAGCCCGTTACATTCAACATTTGTGATTGGTATGGGTTTCTAGATTACAGGTTTTCTTGATTGCTACATGGGTTTAGTGTTGCCACAAATAGTTGGTTGTGATATTTTGCATCTACCTTTTTAATGCATTTTCCTCTAGAAGCACATGATTAAGCTTTGGGGTGCTTACCTTGTTGGGATATCAAAGCTTCATAGTGACACCTTATATAAAAAAATATACAATGGAAGACAAGGATTCTCTTTATATAGAGAATGAAAAGAAACAAAGCTGTAAAAGAACTGATAGAAACACCTATACCAAAGGCGATATCGAACTGAATATAACACTATCAAATGTCTTTTATGTTGTAGTTTGTATCCCTGTGTTCTTACTTTTCTATTGTTTGGTTTTAGAATAGTTTTTGCAATATTCAGAATTTAGTGTACTCCCTACGCACTATGTCAAGTATGATTCTGTTATCTGTAATTTTTTTAGTAACCGACCCAGCTCTTAGTCATCTACCAGCTTGTACATAGTTGAACCAGCTGTCATTCAGATAGAACATCAGGAGTTAGTTGCAAATCAATTAAGTGTCAGTTAGTAGCGTCCAGTTTATTGCCTAACCTATATGTATATAAAGATCTTTAGCATTTTGTCTCTATGTAATCAGAATACATTTTAAATTAAATGAACGTTTTCAGTTCGATTTCTCTTTTTGCTCTGGTTCTTTACATGGTATTCACATTTATGGAATAAAATGGACAATCTTTTGCTCTACTCTTGGTTTAACAAAGCCGTTGTTTGGTTCCTAAAATATTAATCCACTTTGATATAGTTGATCCTTGTTACGTCCATTTTTTATTTAATTGTTTAGCTTAGAGTCGAAGTGGGATTTTGTATGTTTACAGTAAGTGCAACTTATTATTTTTTGTCTGACAAATATTTGTTCTGGCTACAGTCAGTGCAACTGGAGAGACTAGCTCTTTATCATGATTCTGACCACCTTCCCTGGGAGATTGATAAGGGATGGGAGGATATCAATCCACCAGAATGGATTGAGGTATTGTACTTTGTTTAATAACTTTAATCTGATGCTATGAGCTACATGTATATAACCGTCAAATGCTTTCTCTCATTGGTATGTTATGTGACTTTTGTCTTATTTTTGACATGTCTTTCGTTTTTTTGGGTGCAAGATATTTGAAGATGGCATAAATGAGCCCACTGATGATCCTAAATTTGTATCTAAATGGGCTAGAAATCGTGCATACTTGGTTTATCCTATCAACGCAGTTCTACAGTATCATCGGCTTGGAAACCAAGAAAGAGTTAATCCAGAAATTCCATTTGAAAAAGTTACCCTTGTTCTCAGAGAGATCTCACTTACTCTTACAGAGGTATTTTATTTTTTAATTATTTGATATTTCTATTGAATCAATGGTGATTTTAGAGCTAAAGGGGTTAAGGAGATAACTCTAGAAGCCTGTATTCTATACTTTAAAGCATCTTCCTTGTTTGTAAGAGAACTTGCCTGAATTAAATATTTACTGGATATTATAATTTATATTTTTAATTTTTGTGCCAATGTAGGTTGGAGGGTAGGATAGCTTTAGTATTTGACAATGTTGGTTGCCTATTGTTGTTCATTTACAACTTAAAATATAGGAAAAAATAAATATAGGATGAATCTCCCTTGTGTAAAATAAATACATAGGACTGTTTATAAGTAAAATTAGTAATGGAATAACAGAAAATATGGGCTAAGCGGGTTACATTCAATACAACTAAGCTGGGAAATTTTTTTTCTTTGGTTTTTGTCCTTAGTCATGTTATGTTCATTTTTTCTTTTAAATTTATACTAGAGTATGAAGGGATTCCTTGTTGGATGGTCATAGGAATTGATTTTATGGTTGAGTGATTCTTCACCCTCCCATATTTCCTTTTTCTGATTTTGAACATCTTTTAGATTTGATGTTATCACTTGATTTCATTTTTTTCTGTTATCACTTTCTTCCTGTTAGATTTTTATTTTGATAAAGGGAGAAAATTTTTATTAGAATGTTGTGTATATAAATGGGATCAACAGAGATCTCCAACATACATTAGTTGGATATGTTGAATATGTATTTATATTAATGAATTAGATTCAGAACATAAGAGTAGTACGACTGGTATAATGCCAGACCAAGAATAGTCAAGATGTTCTAACAATTTGCTTTTCTAACTTCACTTGCTTTAACTCATCCTTAGTGTGCTGTAATATTGTTGTTTACTTGTTTCTCTGTGAATTATAGGCTCAGTATCATGATTGGATTAAACTTTTGGAAGCTGTTTCAAGATACAAGACATATATGGGAGTTTCTCATTTACGACCTGCAGTTCCCATCTCCAAGGCTCCTTGTTTGTGGTGGCAGTTTGCTGCACAGGCTTCACTCCAGCAGCAGCAGAAGTGGTAACTTGAATTTTTGTGTTGTTAAATTAAGTCATCTATATTTTTTGTTTATTGTACATGGAGAATTTTGGAAAAGATTGTAGAGAATACTATTGTTATTGATGTATTTTCTGTAATTGATAGAAAAAAGAGAGATACAATCAGTCATTTATGGAGATCTTAACTATTATCTTAGATTTTAACAGAAGCCTACAGACATAGTTGACACAGTGACAGCTGTGCAACAAACTTAAACTTCCTAACTACCAAAGAGAGCAAGTTAAGAACTAGTCTCTATACAACATTTGTTATTGGAACAACTGGCTCTAGAAGGAGAGTTGAATAGAGCCTGAACTCTTTTAACAAAGAGCTAGACTAGACCGTCTAGACAAGCAGCACAAAACAACACAAACAAATTTTAGATTAGTTCACCCAAACTCACATGTTACATCTAGTTCTCCTTTAAGAAGACTGCTCAAGATGTTTCACTAATTGAATTACTTGATTATAACGAATACACAAACTACTCACAAATAATACCTAATTATACTGTTTTAACCTTCTCTTGAGATTCAAACATGTTATAAAAAAGGAAAGAACACTCTCAAAGAGAGAACAATTTAAGCTCACTGGTTTTACTTCACAAAGTTAAGAATTTCTAAAGCTTTCGCTTACCCATAAAGAACACTCTAAGATTACTAGAAGATTGAAAGAATTGTAGAATGTAGTTGTGTTTTTCATCTTCATCTTGAGTCCTTTATATAAACTTGTAAGATGACCGTTCCAACTCTTTTTAAGCTAAGACATGATCGTTGCTTGATCTTCAATAAGAATCTTCATCCACGCGTGGTGTAGAAGCTTGATATAGAATGATGTGGTATGAACCTTCATTTGTGCTTCTTCCTCTGTTCTGTTATGGAAACAATTCAAACAAGACTTGCATATGTGATAATTAATCACAATTGGAGAGAATTGCTTAGGTCCGAATGTTTCCTTAAGTATGTAATTATTTGACTTTTTGTCACAAAACATTTCCAAACTCAATCATAAATGTTGAAAATTATGTTTTATAGACTTGATTTATATCTAGAATTCATTTGGTTGTTATAGCTTGATTATTATTTAAAGTCAGATTAAGAACACTTGAGGTCTATCTAATAGATTGTCTGTTATGAGATTTGGTGATACCATTGGATGGTCTATAAATCCTTCAGTTGTCACAAAACACACGTTAGAATTTTCAGATAATATATTCATATTTAAACAAGTAATGTGCATAGAATGTTTGTAATCATCAGAACTCATAGATGGTCTGGTACTATCTAGGGTTTCAACATTTGTCACCCCAATTAAAAACTTAAGGGTGGGTGAGATTGAAAAGGGCGCTGAAACACGTTGAGTTTCTTTTAGAAACAGAAATCTGGTGTGATTGTGGAGGGCTTGATGACTAAGTTAGCCCATTAATATCTGGCAAGAACGTGCATTATAGTGAAATGTATGCTGAGAGCCTTTTATCTAACAAAGAACAGGTCAAGCTTATTCCTGCACGGAATGGAGGACAGGATTGTGAGCTAGAGAATCGGTATTCTGGTTATCACAGTCATTGTTGTGGAATCGAGATTCCAATCTTGAATTGAAAGACCTAATCTTGAATAGGACCGAATTGTGAATGATGAGGTTCTTGATCAATAATAAAGCGTAGCATATACAATCAGCAAAGACTTAAATGCACAAATTCATAAACAATAAGTAAAGAAACTTAAATCTAAAAGGATGTTAGCACAAGGAAACATATCTAACATTAAAACATTCTTTGAATTAAATAACCCCAAATCTAAAATGATTTTAACATCAAGAAGTATATTAAACATAAAAACATACTTGAATAAAATATCTGACCCATTTATGTGCATATTTAAAATATATATTAAATTTGTAAAGATAATTAGATAATTAAAAAAATACATTTTATAAATTTATAAAAAATAATATAAATAAAAAAAAAAATACTGTAAGGTATATATATATATATATTTCTTGAAACTTGTTGAAGATAAATGAGGGAGGCACATGCAACAGTGATATATGTGTCAATGTTGTCTCTAAATAATAGCAAGTTGTTCTGCAACCCTTTACCTGGCGCTGGTAAGACTGCAAGCAATTGAAGGCAGTGCTATTTTTCCTGCTATGCTAAGGGATGCTCAATTTTCCCTGTTTTAACTAATTTCTTGAAAATAAAAAAGCATTTCAGGCAACGTTTTTTCAACAATATTGTATGATTTACCTGGACTGAGCTACTTGGGAACCTACCTCTAAATCTAGTTGCTTAGGGCAGAGAACCAAACTTAAATATTTCGTCGAGTATCCCATACTTTTGATGTGGGATTAGACACCCCATAATATCGAAGTCCTTATCACATTCATATCTGGTTCAGGCACCAAAATGATTAGCAGCATAGTTCACATAACGAGCTCCCTGAATTGAATTGTTTGTATTGTATTGTATTGTATTGTTGAGAGCGAGATCAGTCACAAGGTTTGTGTAATTTTTTGAGAGCTTGCGGTTAGATGCTGTAAGGGAGGAGACATACTTGGCCCTGGGCATGTTGGTTTTATGCAGAAGATCCCTAATTTATTTTCTTTGAGTAAGAGTAGAACCGTTTGAAAGATGTCTGACTTAAATGCCAAAGTCGTAGTCAAGCTTGCTGAGTTAGTATAGTTTAGTTAGTATCGAGGCTATGGTACCATGTTAATGGTATAAAGAGAATTTTGAAAGAAAATATTGAAGAGAAAGCTATTCTTATCAATGTACTGATACAAAATGAGAGAGATATAATCTTTCATTTACAGAGCTGTTGACACTTAAAAGTTAGGTCAGACCTTAACAAAACCCTATAGACAACTATCACAATGAAAGCTGTGTAACTATCTCACTAACTACCCAACTTCTAATAAGATATGCATCATCATTCATTCCTGGAATCTGGATCTGAGGCTGACTTGATGCTTCTATTTTGAATCAGTTACCGCTTGTCATGGGACCAAATTAGGCATCTTTGTCAGTGTCGACGTCAGTATATTCAGTTGTATGTGGCTTTTCTTCAACAATCATCGAATGTTGATCACACAGAAATCAGAAAAATAGAGAAAGATCTTGATTCGAAAGTGATTCTTCTATGGAGGTCTGGATCATTTTTATCCTATTGTGCTGATGCTTGTTAAAGGTGGTTGTATTTTCTTTTTGAAAAAGATCATGCTTTATGACTTTTGTTTTGGCATTTCGAGAATAAGATAAGAGACTTTGTTTTTGTGCATGCGTGATTTACTGAATCAAGAAGCTTGTAAGCAATAGTTTCTGAGTAATCTATTTTTACTTTTTTAAATAAGAATTGAATGATATTTAATAGCTCTTGATTCTGAATAGGGAAATGAAGTGAATAGAGATTCTTGGTTCTGAATCTGGTGATTTGTTAGTGCTTTTCTGTGTGTTCAATCTGCTTTGTGCTCTTTTCAGCTGTATCAGATAAGAACGTTGTTGAAATGTAATGCTATTTTATTGTTATTTGTTTTGTATCTATGCAGCTTTAGGGTTAGGGTTTAAGGTAAGTGCCTTGCCTCTTTTTGTAGCCTATATATACTTACATCCACCAAAAGCATAATAGTGTAGCTTGAATACTCTGTATTTTCTCCATTATTTTATTCAAGTAATGTGTTAACAGTCCTTCCAAGAAGTCAGTAGAGTAATTCATATTTTTTGCTTTTTCTATATCTTCGTTGTGTTATTCTTCTTTTTGATTTTTTTTTTTTTTTT